>Ga0126342_10002105_pt1 | contig 30190 bp, 29 predicted proteins | sample Cyp1metagenome_FD_92528 | JGI IMG/M metagenome (GOLD analysis project Ga0126342, IMG submission 92528) | Coral microbial communities from Lord Howe Island, Old Settlement Bay, Australia - Cyphastrea 1 metagenome | ecosystem: Host-associated > Invertebrates > Cnidaria > Coral ...
ATAGATATAGACATATCAACATAGACATATAGATAATAGATAAAAGTAGTAGATATAGATTGTGTACTGCCAATTTGCTTTAACAGTGGGCACTAGAAGGGCACCAGAAAAAAATACGAGAAAAAAAGAAAAAAACGAGGTTCCTATTTCAAGGAGACCGCGTTAAATCAACTATTCAATATACTGTAATATATCATAGACATACGGATCTCTACATATATATATAGATATGTATAATATATATATATATATTATTATAGTATAAACTAACGACGATGTGTAAGTGCATACATATAAACGCAAAATATGACATACATAAATGAAAGTTATCATCATGACGACGACGACGACGCTTGACCTACAACGTGGCTTTCCAGTTTTAAGAGTGACCCAGGGGGGTCTAAACGACGTGATGACCTCAGGCCCCTGGCAGTGCCACTACCCTTTCTGCGGTGCAAGTAGCGCAGGGCGCAGGGCAGGGTTACCTGAACCACAGGGAAGAGGAAAGTCATCCAAGCCATAAATCAGCAAGCCATGCTTGATGACCTCAAGACATCTCAAGACCACCGAATACGGGGGGGCATCGGCATCTTTTTGAAGCAGCGCCACACAAACACTGCAGCCCGGTCATTGCTTCGCAATGCCCTCGGCCAAATTGATGGGCGTGATCTTGTTTCACACCCCTCTTCAGTTTGGGAAATCCACGATCTCAGTGGAAGTTGGGATTGCTCACATAGAGTCCATCACCCAAATCCATTTCCAAATGAATCCGGGCAGGGGCTGTGTTGGCAGTCCATTCATCTTCCTTCGTTTGCTTTTTCTCCATCTCAGCCAGCTGCCTGCGAAACCAGCTGCTACCAGCTGCTACCAGCACTGGGTCCCATGGAATTAAACGCCACACAGGAAGCAGGCTGAAAGCTTTGATGATGAGATAAGACATAGATAATGATGTACATGTATATATTTATATATGTATACACATTAAAATACATCATATATATATATATATAAATCATAAATCCTTTGAAAATTACTTGGTACAATTTGGTACCATTGGGTGAAGGCTTTGCATTTCGAATGATTCACGATGATTCATTCAGATTCACTGAAATCTGAAGCAGCATCCACATATCAGTTACTGTTTTCAAAGTTCAGTTGGCCATGTTGACCAATGACAGCTTCAACATATCCCCCCGCACACACACACATATATATATATATGTATATATATATAATAGCTATAATATATTATACATACATATAGGTTCCCGTCAACATCCCTTACATCTGAGTAGTTGCTATTGTTATGGTTATCGCTTTTGGGGGGGGCCTATCGCTTTCCAGGGTTTCGTGGAAATCAGCATATTCGAGATCCAACATGAAGCCAAAATCCATTCCTAGACAGGCTCGGAAATGGATCGAGGAGTTGTTTTGTTGGTTTCAGGTGCTTCGGCAACACTCCATGTTCCTTTCATGTTGCAATGTTGCATTCATTTGCATGCATATTCCTTCGTTTTCCTTTCATTTGCATGCATGTTCCTTTCATGTTGCATTCATGTCCTTTTATTTCCTTTCTAAAGTTATGGAACTGGCTCTATGGCTTGGCCAGGGGACCGAGTACAATAAATGGTTATCGCTCACTTATCGCTAAGGTTATCGCCATCGCTAAATAAATCCCTCCAACATATGACATTGTTCGAAAGAAATCTGCCACAAAAACAACAGAGAAAGAGAGAGAGAGAGAGAACAAAAAAAAAACGAGAGAGCAAAAGCGAGAGAGAGAGAGGGAGGGAACAACAAAAAAATACAGCGGGTTGGATGCCAAATGATATGGGAACTGCAGGAAACAGGGCACCACAGGTTGAATTTCCCTCATCGGTGGTTTGCCCGTTCTGTGAATGTGCACAACAGTTTGTTTTACGAAAAAAAATAATGGACTGTCGTGTCTGGTCCCAGGTTATCGCTTTTGGGAGGGCCCGAGGGCCCTATCGCTTTACAGTGTTTCGTGCACATCTCTGACAAAAAAAACTCCTGCAATACTAAAGTATCTAAAGTGGTCTTCAACCATTTTGACCGTGACTCAATTATTTTTTTGGTTGGAGTTGGATTTTCCGTTACCTGTCTAAACCAACCAGCTGTTGGGGATCCACATTCGGAGCTGCTGCCTGTCAGCATAGCAGTTGCCCCATCATGCTCATCTGAACCATGGCCGAACACTCCGAGCAAGAAAATACTAAACTGCAATAAACTGCAAAACTCTTACCAAGCATGTCATGGACGTTCAAGTTCTGACTGCAAAGCAAACCGATCAGTCTTCTTTGGCCCAAGTCATGTTTCATTGTGCTTTACCAATCTCCGTCGTTCTATGTACGTGATGTTTATCCCTGCCAACGTCTGCGAAAAAGCTCTTGAGATCTGCCATCGCGGGGCATCTCTGACCATCCCACTCCAAGTTTGAGCCAGCGGTGTTACAGTGTTGCCACCTGGGATTTCCTGGAATATTTGACACCCCAAAGATGTGACATGATTTGATTGGTCACATCATATCAATGGCAACATCTGCGTTCAAGCCATTCCAAGACCCTTTAGGTCGTGAGACTTCACCAAATCCCACCTTCTGCGAGGTTTCACCATTCTCCTAAAAAGCGGACTGTCTGCAGCTTGCTCAGCAAGGCTCCCACAAGGAAGCAACCATCCAAATGGTATCAAAATGGTATCCAAAGGTACCGAAATGGTATCCAAAAGTATCCAAAAGGTATCGAAATAACCTCTACCCTTGACAAAGCAGAATATTTGGGTCGTTTTGCCTTTTTGCCTTGTTTGAGTTTTTTGGGTATCTCTCTTGTTTGGACTTTTTCTGCCGCGTCCTGATGTTTTCTGCCTCGACCTATTCCCATGTCACTGTAATTTCTTTAGTTGTTGCACGTATAAATGTAGATATTTGATGATATTTGTGCATCGTGCGCGTTGAGCCGCAAAAAGAGGTGACAAGGAGACACGACCTATTGTGTGTTCTTGTCTGCCAATTTTCAAGAATATCAGCCAATGGCATCCTTCAATTTTGTTGGATCATTTTTGAGCACACATCAAATGCGATGTTTTGCCATTTCCCATTGAATCTTGCGGTTTGGCCACAACCTTCAAGGTTCCGCAAGGCAGAAATCCAGATTTGCGCTTTTTTGCGGGGTTTTGCGCCTTGTTTGCGTGCATGTTTCGGTCCTGAATGCATCACTTTGTTGTTTAAAAAAATGTCGATGGGATTGGACGGAGAAGAACTCAAGTAAATTCGCACTAAAACTCCAAAAGTTCGGCACAACTGCAGCTGAGCAAAGAGTCGCACTTCCACTAAAAAACTAGGGATGGCACCTCAACTGCGGTGACAAAATCACGGCATTGTTTTGGACTCACCACGCTCAGATGAGGCACTGAAACCCTTGATTTGGTGGGCATTCCCATGGGAAATATGATTCTGGACATGATTGTGCCACTTTACACCACTTCTGCCCCTTCTGCTCTTTCCGCCTTGTTTGGCAGTTTTTGGGTCATTTTGCCGAAAGGAGGGTCACAAAGCAAAAAGTTCCAAAAATTTGCGAATGTGGAAGGTCCAGGAATATAATACAAATGCTATCGAAACGCTATCCAAAAGGTATCCACATGCTATCCAAACGCTATCAAAATCGGTTCAATCAGGTTGGTGTTGGATTCTTTTCTCAAAATCAAAGACATGACGCAAGGTCCTGCACCTTGGCAATGGCTGCTGAGAGCAGCAAGCGCTGTTCCTCGAGTCTTCGGGATGCAATGGTGGTTTCAACGTTTCAACCCAGGAGCATTTTTCAAACATGAGGCAATTGGCATTATTCATGACCATTACCTGTACCTCCTGGATAGGTGAAAATATGATGAAACCGCCAACCAAAGGTTGGGAGGATTGGCCACGTCAGCTGTATCTCAGGCCCCTTCCCACTCGCCAACGACTCGTAAGTTCTCGTCATGCTGCAAGACCCGCAAAAGCCTGCTGGATGAATCACAACTGGAGGCCGAGGAGCTCGGATTCGTGACGGGATCAACAGCTTTTACAACCATCCCATTTTGATCATGATGTTTTCAATGGATTGATCCCATTTTCAAGTCTGAATCAAAATGAATGGTACGAGTATTGATTCACACCATTCATATCCATTAATCAAATTGATCATTAAATGTTAAAATATGTTAAACTTAGCAACCTCAGGCCATGCATCAATGTATCAATCCCTTTCCCTCGGACCCTATGACCCTTTTTTGACAATTCTCTGGGGCCATCTTTGGACCCAACGGTCAGGGCCGTATGGGCCGTTTACCCCTACGAGTACGGCCCTACGGCAATAGGATGCCCTGCGGCCTCGGTGGTCATGGCTTGGAATGTGCCGACGGTAACAAACCATGGCCCAGTGGCAGATTGTTGCAGTGATTACTATTGCAGTAAATATAATGATATATATATATGTAATATTTACATTATATAATTATACAATGTAAATATTACATTCGTTACTTGATGCAGTCCTGATAGGTGAGTCCCTACATGTCCCTACCGACCCATCTACTTCCACCCCTGGCACGATTGGGGCCCAGCTTGCAACCAGTCGAATTGAGCCAAAGTGTCGCACCCGGTGGGTGCCGCGCATAAGGCAGGATGATCTTCAGCAACCAGCGGAAATCCCAGCCAGTGACGCGCCAAATCCAGGCGCGCAGCACATCCTCAACGGGAACCCTGGTGGTACTGTAAAGCATCTTTGGCTTCAAATGACCGAGACAATCTGAGAGGGCATGGATGGAACCGTCCTACATATAAGCAATGAAGCAATTCCTACAAATCAAAGTCTCATTTCCATAGCAAGTTCCAGATTAATCTTGGCACCATCCTTGAAACGTGAGGGCATGCCATCTTCCAAGTGTTACACCATTTGTCCCGCAGTTTTTGTCACAGCTATACCCAGCAGCTGATTTGATGGCTCCAAGTGACCCGCCAAATTTTCCATCTCGGCTCAGGCGGCTTGGTGGATTCAACTTCACGAGCTTCGAACTCGATCCCCGAGGCCTCAGTTCTGAAAGTAAGATCCCCAGATCTCCCAGATCTCATAGATCTCCCTATAAAACATAGGGGGCCAGCCCGGGGGCCTAGGGAGATTTGATCAATGTCAAAAAGTACGGGGGGGCATCTGCTGAATTAGTAGCCTAATATCCCCTGAACCGCGTCCTCTGTTGGAAATCTTTTGACGGAAGCGGGTTGCCTGCAACATCTTTCTAATCTCCCGTCTTCCCACGGCTGTTGCATTTCGAGGGCTATCCTAGTTGATATTTCGTCCGTAGAAGATATAATTATCTTCATCATCATACATCATCATCATCATCATCTTCTTCAAGTGAATACTTATGTGAAACTAACATGGAAAAAGCATTTGCAATGCATTTGCCATATCCGTAGGCAAACCGCAGCACTGTTGCCCCTCAGTGCAGGAACTCCTGGTAGTAGAACTTCAATCACTAGTTTGATTTAGTCGCTATGTCCAGGAGGATAATTTAAGATAATTTAAGTACTGGAATAATATGACCCCTCTGGGAAAAGGGATGAGGCCTAGACTCGCCCCCTGCCCAGTTTCATCACTGATGTGATGGGTCACATCCCATGTCGGCCGTCGCCAAGCTACACCCAGCATCACCCCAGCAATAGCCCTGGCTCGGGGCATGTGGTAGGAAGAGGTGACCAGCAACACCTTCTTCACACCAGCCTCCGCCGCCGGGCCAACTCGGGTCAAGCCAAACTTGGCAAATTCAAACGAGTAGTAGAAGAAATACAATACCGGCTATATGTAAGCACCATCCTTTCTGAAAGAACAAATAGTCAGATGTCCAACTCACTGCGATCCCATTCTTGAGCTGAGGCATGCCAAAGAGATCACCAGTTATATATGAGAATTATGAGACCAAACGATGTGCGTCTCCCAGCGAGACAAGAAAACCTTGAGACATCTTGAGACACCTCAGCCCTGATCAAATCGGCATCACCTTTGCCTGGCAAACCTGGCAGTGAAAAAAATGCTCCAGGTCTGTACCCACATATCATCTGTATATCAAAAAATCTGCCAGTAGAATCCACAGTTCTCATAGTTGAGATTTTTTATGATTTTTTGGGTGGATTTCTCCATTGTCATTTTGTCAAGTTTTATTACCTGAGGCTACCTCCAACATCCTCCAACTTCACCTCCTGAAGTCTGGGAATCATGGTGGAGAAATTGGTGACCGTGTCCAATGCCTGGGCCATGTCTTTCTAAGCTCAATACTAAAGAACCTGCATGACACGGACTTGATATGACTTGATGACATCAACATGTTGAATGCTGTTTGGTCCCTAGACCCGGATAAATCGAAACCCTGGCTCAGAAAACCCCTCGAATGGTGCTCCAACCATGAATCAACCATGAACCAACCATGAATCAACCAGCCATAATCTCCTCTTGGCAAACTACGAGCCTCATAGGACAGCACCAGCTTATTGATCCGATCCACCGCGCTGAGACGTTCTAAGGCTCCACTGGATGGAGAGCTGGCGAAGACCTCCAGAGGCGGATGAAACTCGAAGGACAGCTGCGCTGCATAGCTGTCGCGGTCGGGTTCCCCGCCCAGCAGCAGAATGGCCATGACCAGCGGCGCAACCATGGCGCCACAGAAGAAATGCCACAGATCAGGACAGGATCCAAAATGGGTTGGCTCTTGGGACGAAAATCACGCTGGTTTCACTTTGGCATGTAATTTATTCATCTTAAAATTCTATGGATTGATTGATATCGTTAATAGGTCGCATATTTTTTATACAGATTCTTACAGTACCTTATTATTTCAAGTTCGTCTAGCCAGTGCGACTGCATCATTTCTATTGCTGACATGCCAAGTGAGAGCTCCGCGTCCAACGTTTGGTGTGAAAACGGAGGCCTGTGGATCTGCAAGAACGCTTAAGGCTAGAGTCCGAGAGCTCCATCAAGGATGAACCATGAGCCAATATGAACCATGATGGGCCCATATGGAGGTTTCTTAAAATCGGGATACCCTCAAATCATCCAAATTAGACCTTTTTAATATTGAAACCCACGGCTGTGGGGATCCCCTTTAAGGAAACCACCATATAGCACCAGTTCCACTCCAATTTTTCCGATGGCTCTTCGATTCTTCTCATTCCTTCCCCACGTTTGCCGCTGAGAAGGCCAAGCACAACTGAAGCGACCAGCCTTCCAGGTAACAGCCCCTGCACGCTTTCGCAAAGAAGAGCCTGATCCAAAATAAGAGGGCTGCGAAGAAACATGAAGAAACCGCATCCCACCCGGCGATCGTCACTCCCAAAGCTGCATGAATGTCCCAAATATTGCAACATGTTGCGACATAATACAGTTGCTTGTGACCCAGGCGCGCATCATTTCTTTTGAAAAGGTGCGCAGCCACTTTTCCACAGGCTTAGCCCACAGAGGGAATTTGGGTCCAGGATTCCCCACTTGTGCAGTAACAATTTCGCCAAGGCCAACATGTTTTTGGGAATTACAGTTAAATCATGCCCTATGATAGCTGCTATTGATAGCTGCGGGATTTGATGAAGAACTATGGTCTATAACATCTTTAAAACACAAAAAGAAGACCTGGACTGGTGAAACCTGGCTGTTCTTGCGCAGATTTGCCAGCAATTCGCCACCTCCAACATTTTCCGCCCGTAGGAATGTTTATTGTATAACTGTGCGGGTCAGGCACGGGATGTTGCCAGCTGACGGCAGAGTACTTCTAAAAGTAAGGGTAAGTTGGTGATATAGATGTGAATCCGCCGGCCTGCAAGCGTGTCTGATTGGAAAGTGTTGTTCCTGTTCTGTTCTTGGTTTGTACTTGTTCCTTTGTTCTCTTGCTACGCGATTTTGCTTCGTCTGAATGGAGTCCACCCCCCTCCCCCTATAAAAGTAGCTAAGCCTAAGTCTAGGTCTAAGTCTAAGTACTAGCACTACTTGTACTGCTAGTACAGCTAGCGGTACTACTACTACTACTACTGCTACTACTACTGCTACTACTACTACTACTCCTGCTACTACTCCTGCTACTACTACTACTACTACTACTACTAATCCCCACCTCCTTTTAGTAAACTTACCCCAAATACTAAAAACTAGGATCCGCGTTAAATTTTGGGAAATTTCACTCTGGCCGCCCAAGTTGATTTTTATTTGATTCCCTTTCGAAAACAAATTAATTGAAAATGAAGGTACCATTTCAGGGTTTCATCCCTTAATAATAAAAACTAGTCGAACCCGGGTGTTTTTCTATAAGGGTCCGTCTGTTAAGGTCGAAAAACAAATATTGTTCTTTATTAAGGTTTTGAATTTAATATTAGGGGAAAGCTTCAAATTCAATATCTTAATTAGATTTATAAAAAGGAATTCTAATCGATTTTGAAACAGAGCACAATATTTCTTGGCATTAGCGTTTTCAATTTAATATTAGGGGGAAAGCTTCGAATCTAATTTCCGGCAATATATTTCAATTAGATTTTACAAGGAAATCTAATCGATATTGAAAACCTTGGGGTTGTAATTTAATATTAGGGGAAAGGCTCCGCACCCTAATACTAAATACTAAAAACTCCGCCAGGTGTTTTTTTTAATAGGGGGAAGGAAGGGATTACTCAAGCTGCTCCTGATCTACGGTTGCCACCTCTCTATGGCCGGCGGGCTTGCCGAAGGCAATTGAATAATATTAAAATATATTAAATATATAGGGTCTTGATGGGTCTTGCCTTTGACGTGCAAAAGGGCCTCAAAGAAATGGTATTGAAGGAGATGAAATGTTCCTCTTGAAATCTGCTAGACATGGACCAGTCGTGCTGGGCGTCATGGCTCGTTTCTGGCATCACATGCAGCATTTTCCTCACTCCAACATGGGGCCAATCTCCGTGAAGGGTGCCTGAAGAGCTTTGCGGGTGAGCCAAGGTCTTTGGCTCGGTTGATTCTGGGAAGTATCTTTCCAAACAACATGTCCGAGATTGCTCAAGATTAAAAAATTGAGGACTACTGACTAATTGTAAAACAGCCGGGCAATCTGACAATACTTCCCTGCCGTCAAGCGGCTAAATCGGAGAAGAGCTCCAAGAAGACTTGCTCGGTCACTGCGGTGTTCGCAACGGACTCCTTTCTATATTTACTATGAAGGCTCACTGCTTGAAGGAATCGAAAATTCAGCACGCTTCTCAACGACGGTGGTTGGATGCAAAGGACAAAAGCCACACGTATAGATCGAAAAAACACAATAACATATATATATATACATAACTTATTTATTTATTTATGTATTTATGTATTTATTTATTTATTTATTTATGTATTTATGTATTTAATGTATTTATTTATTTATTTATGTGTGTGTGCAGTGTATGCAGTGTGTGTGTGTGCACATGTATGTAAAAATAATTACACACATACACACACACATAGGTATGGCTCTAAAAACAGGTATGGATCGTTCCGCGGTGATCCGGACGTTTGTACGAAACGAGTGAGTAATGTAATATATAATTAAGACGTTTGATGCGGACTTGCAACTTGTCTTGTTTCGGTATTGATCAAGAATCAAGGGCGGGATCATGTCCCTCAGAGATCTTAGAGATGATGGGTATGCTAAATGACTCAGCACACATCCGCGAAATAAGAACGGATAGGAAACCCCGCCGCTTGCTTTTCTCCTCGTGGAACATTGATCATGGCGAATCGTGATTACTGGAATTTATTGGATATCATTCATGGACAATTCATGTCCCATAGGATCCATGTATGCTATATATGGTAACATTTACCATCAATATACCCCCAATGTTAGCATATATACCATACATGGATCCTATGGGTGTACACCAATGGGTCGAGACATCAGACTTTTCCATCGGGGTCCTCATCCTCTGCCCCAAAGGCCACAATGATCGTCTGCTTCATCTCACCCGCCTCGAGCCTGCCACAGCTCAAATGTCAGCAGTGGCAGTGGCCTTTAAATGATGAAGCAACAAAAATGAGTCTTAGATGTAACATGATGTAACATGATGCAACACTTGCAACAAACATCTTTCAAATGATTCATGAGCCTCTTTCGCCTTAGACGAATTGAAGATTCCGACTGGCTGGCATCTGAAAACATTGTCTTTCAGCGCAAAACCACCAGCCCAATGGACAAGGAAAGCAAAAAATAGCAAAAGACGTCCAATCTTGAACGCGATCGCCATACAGCTGTTGCTTCAGATTTAGAAACCTTCTGCTTCAAGCAGAGAAGCTGAGCATGTCAGCTGTACGGCTGGTGGTATCATCGTGGTGCACCCGTGGCCCTGTGGTGCCCTGTTTATGATGCCGCAGCTGCCTCAACATCCTTCTCCCCTGTCGAAGTCCTGCCACGTCCGGAACAGGCATCCCGGCAACGGAAAAGGCCGGTGTAGAGACCCAGGACCACCAGCAGAGCAACAGAAGCCCCGACGCAAATCCCAATGGTCTGGCCTGGCTTGTTCCAATCAAAAGTATTGTAGATTGGACACTTCTCAATCTCATAGTCATCGCATGGAATTCCTTTACCAATCTCCAAGAAGTAGTGGATGATCGTCCAAATCACAAAGACCACGGAGAACATAAAGGCCCAAATTCCATTCTTGAAAGACCTTAGTGCTGAGATGGGAGGTCCAGTGTTCCATTTCCTGATTCATCCCCAAACATCTCCCAACTAATGGTCACCCTATGACACAAGGTAGTGTCCATCTCAGTTCTATGTCCAAAGTTTCTCGTATACATCTGTGGAAAAAACCATGAACAGCTTGGATTATACTAGAAGATTCTAGAAGTCTAAACTTGGCGGTTCCAGTTTGGGGCGAGCCGGCAGATTGGTGCGGTCAAGGAGCCATGGTAGGTTGCTCACAAACAAATGCACAATCAACACCATCCAATTTAGGAGGTGTGCCCAGAGGGACGAGAATTCGATGGCATATGGATCCCAGAACTGGTTGACGACAGTCCAGTAAAGGATCACCACAACCAACGACATGGGCTGGATGATGTACCAAAGGGACAGGGCGTCTCGCACAAAAAGAGGTGCTTTCTGTCCTTCACCCGGAGCTGAACCATATGCCCAAATGGTTGAGACCCAGAGCAAAAGCAGTGTCACGGATTCGAGCACCAAGGCCCAATTGGTGAGGAAGACAAAGTAGAACCACCCAAACTTGGGGAAGAAGTCCATCAGGTGTACGATCTGAAATGCCAAAAAAAGAGTGGTCACTAGGCCCACGAGCAGGACGTAGATCCATTGAGGCAGCCATGGTGAGGTAGATACATCCTGTGGCCATTGTACATCGATCTTGAAGAGATTGCAGCACATGCCTAAGTCTCCTCAGGTGAACTTCACACTTTCTTCCAGGTCTGGGCCAAATCTGCGCCACGGGAACGAGTGGAATTTTTGTGGAACTTGGGATGTCCAAGGACGACCCCGCTCCGAAAGACCAAACAAAAACAAAATGCAAATCACACTGACCTCTCCGGATCATGATTCTGCCACATGTGGCTCGCGGCCTCTGCAACCAATCACCAAGGCGAGCGGTGCCACTAGGGCCTTGCAATAATTTGAAGGCCGTGAGAACGCGTCGCTTGTCCTGGCAAGGACCACACCAAGTGCGCGCTGCAGCGCTTGGCCTTGTTTGTGACTACCCTCTGGTAATTTAACATAGCTATGGAAAATCACCATTTTTAATGGGAAAACTCACTATAAATGGCCATTTTCAATAGCTATGTTAGTTTACCAGAGGGTATCAAAACTGGATAGCCCGGATAGCCCACATGTTGGAAAACCATCAAAAACTGGAGGTCTACTTCATCTTGACGAACTGCTTCAAAACATTTTAGAACCATATCTGGGAGCATGAACATGCATTTTCACCCATCACAACCAGCTTTTTTTGATGTGAACACCCGGGCAGCAATCCTTTCTGCTTGGTGGTGAATCGCAGTGTCAACCCCTTCATATCGGGATCATCACGCAATGATGAGTTGGGGGGATGGTAGCAGATTTAGATGGCAATTTGTGGGCGTGTCTGAAAATGGGACCCCCAACATCCCCCAACATGAATTTATATATGCTTAGAGGGGTAACTATTGATTAAGCCACGATGAACCCGTGGATTTCTAGAGTTGTCGCATGTTTTCCCAAGATTTTGGTAGGGGAAGTATAGTGAATAACCATGATGAACCAGTGAAATCAGTAATGTAAAATCCCTTGGAGCCAGCTACATCCAGCTGCTTCCAGCCCCACCTTCTGCGGCAAGGCTGGTCGTAAGGAGATCATCAAGGTCGAAGCTTTCAGTTCGTCCTAGGCCGTTAAAACGGCGGATGTTTGATGATTTTGTCCATGCATTGTTTGGTCAGTTTATATTACCCTTTGGTTAACATAGCCATGGTATAGATGGCCCATAGAAATAGATGGTTTACCTATTAAAAATGGTGGATCTTTCCATGGCTATGTTAGTCATAACCAGATGGTAATATCATCTCTCTCTTCTCTCTTCTCCCACGGCCATCTGACTGAATTGTGGGGATATTGATGGATCGTTGATTATTTCTGATGATTTTTAGAGTGCCATGAGATGGAGTGATACGCAACAAGCCCAGGTGATGCTATCCTCTTGGATGCTGGTTGAACCACCAGGGAGCTCAATTTGTTTAACGCTCATCAGCCCACTTGCGAATGGAACATGCAAAAAAACAACAACTGAAACTTTTTTTCAACCTCCAAGCACGAATATAGAGTATAACATAGTATAACTACTACATAAATGTATAGTATACCGTATGGGTCCCATCCAAAAACAAATAATGATGGTGACATCATCAGCTCAGCGCCTTCTTCATGGTGGTGAGCTGAGACAGCCATACCTCGACTCTTTCGAAGCTATTGGATGGCGGGGTCGGGGTCGAGGTCCAGTGGTTTTTTCTAGGGCAAGATTTTGGGGTAGTTTACCTCATCTGAAAAATTACATTTTGGGGTATTTTGGGATATTTTTTCTATTAGTTTCTCATATATTTTGGCCCAAGTTGTAAATCCAATGTAAATCCCATGAAATATCAAGAACCGGGGTCGAAAGGCCCAAGCCCGAAAAATAATGGAATTCAAACAGCAAAGATGGGGAGATTGACAAACACGTGCTACACATCAATATCGATCAATGATAGTGTTCCATCATCCCTGATCATATCAAGCCTTCTCTTTGGGTGACAAGGAGGAATAGATATTCCATGACTAAAGCATGGGTTCTGTGGGGGTGTTTGATGGTTAGGGGGGCGGCTTATACAATTGCATGAAGATGGAAGTACATCCAAACCATAATCCAAACGATATTTAAACCACTAAGAACAGGTGATGACGATTTTTGGTTGCCCAGGGCCTCAGCCACCGGGAAGAAGCCAGATTTCTACCAACAAGCTGTGGGTGCACGCACCAAGTTGGATTATAAATCATAGGATATACACGCACACATATATATATATATTGATACACCACAAACTTTAAAACCATAATATGTCTAACTATCGTTTATCAACCAGATATCTACCATGAAATGCCATGAAACCCACCGTTCTTGGAGTTGTTTGCACCAACGGCCTGCCCTGTGGCACCGACCTCGACGCCAAGTGGCATCCAATGGCTTGCTGCCGACCTCGTCCTCTGAGATGCCCAGGGTTTCACGAAGCACCTGAATCTAAGCAACGTTAATAACGCTATGTGACTGTATACATTATTGAAAATGTTGGTATTATCATTTTTTGTAACCGTGACCATCATGAACATGAAATATGTACAGTATATACACATATATGTAGATGTACATGATATACATCGATGATGTAAAAATCCGAGGTCACTAATCTTGAATTACCATCTGGTTATTTAACATAGCCATGGAAAATCACCATTTTTTATAGGTAAGCCATCTATAAATGGGCCATCTATACCATGCCTATGTTAAATCTTGATAGAAAACGAGTGGGCCATGAGTGGGCCAATTTGGGAGCACTGGCCACGACTGGTGCTACCGCAAATAGCAGCTCTGACCACGGACTTCCGGCCAAGTGACCCCCAAGTCATCACCATCGGTGGTACAAACCATCCCCGTTTATGGTAGGTTTATGGCAGGTTTCCCACATTACAAGTAATCAAGCCTGATACAACTTTTGAGTAGTTTCGTGCCAATGCTGAACAGTGGTGGACTTCAATAGAGATTTCCTTTCTGTGCTTTACTTGCCACTTTCCAGGCCGCAGCAGCCATGCCCCGCTTAAATTTATAGATTGAATCATAGCCACATGGCTTCAGACAAGACACTTCCACCACATCTGCCTTGCGGACGAAACCTGCAGGGGAGATCTGAAAGGCTCAATTTTCATCTAATTTTCATATGTTTCATAATGTTCGCCCCAGACTAAAACCCCACTTGACTCCAGCAATGATGGCAAAAGCCTCAGTGCTGACTGAGACTTCTAGGACATCCTGACAGCGCTGTTCCATGGCTTGACCCCGTGGTGATATAATCCCAGGTAGGGTAAAGGACATTCCAAAGCTTTCTTGAGACCACCAATGGTGCTGATCTGGTAATTTAACATAGCTACGAAAATGGCCAGTTCATACATATCTACATGATTAATCTCTTTAAAATTGTGTTTGAATAGTTACTTGCTACTTTCAATGACCAGAAACTACTAGCCATCAGCTACAGTGATAGAAACCCTTCTCCAAGCCTTCGTGGTCGCAGAATTCGCACAAACGCTGTCGCAGGTTCACATAGCCCAGAGGTCCCCACACCTGGATCAGTGATGGGTCACGACGAAACACCAATTAAGTCATTCAGTGACATCCCATGATATCGTTTTACATAAAATCATCTAAAAACCATTCTGATAAATTATATCTCAAATCCAAAACCAAATTCCTTCACTTGGTATTGGTATGGATCCACCTCCCACTTTTTCCCAATTTTTCATGGAATTGTTATGATTTCCCCAAGGTATGGATCCACCTCCCAATTTGTTCGCTGGATCTGACCTCCTGAACCTTTCGATGGATGGTGCCCTTTAGCGCCGCCAAGGATGGGATCAATGCAAAGTGTGCTGCTGGATGTTCACCACCCAGCTGCCTGGACCCAATTGAGAAAGCACTGGCGGGGGATCTATGTACATGACTATAACCTACTATGTAAACTGATTATATATATATGTGTGTGTGGTCTTATATATGTATATAATTACAGAATTATATAATTAAATTTTATAATTATATACATATATATATAGTTATACTTAAATATAGTAATTATAAATAAATCTTGTCGGGAGTGAAGTTCACTGTTTTCAAGACGTGGTTTCCTAACATTGGCTGGTTTTTGATGATCTTGGACTACAGACCATGTCTGGAGGTGTTTTGTTGCATCCAGAATCCGTCCCAGCACCAAATCTCCCAAAATCCTCCAACATGTTTCAACATATTTAATGTCCGTGACAAATAGCCATAAGTTATAGCTTTCCAGGGTCTCCATGGTTTTTCATGGGTCCCCATGGTTTTTCATGGGTCCCCATGGTTTTTCATGGGTCCCCATGGTTTTTCATGGGCCTCCGGAGTCCCAAAGCAGCGACAGAAAATCGCCGTGCCTCATGGGATTCAAATCTTTCAAGCCCGCGTACATGGCGTTCAGGCCCTCATCCTTGTGGACGGCCAAGATGAACTTCTCACAGCCCTCGAAAGAGAAGCGCTGTTCATTGAAGGACAGAGACTGGCAAACATGTGATAGTATGTTATAGTCTGTCATAGTCTATAGTCATATAGTATGTTAATTAATAGTATGTGATAATGTAATATGTAACAATAAGCTAAGGTTGTAATGAAGGATTACAAAATTTCAATACTGGGGAAAGTAATCAGGTTCCAGCATAGTTTTCCACTGCAACTGGTGCAAAATGGGGTCAGCATGTTGAGCCCTTCAGGGACCATGAGCTGACGCGCCTTTGTGAACTCTGCATTTCGATGAAAGGGTCCAACACCTGCCACGTGCGGATGTAATCGATGAGTCGTAGCGACATGAGCGGAACCGGTAAGAGTCATAGGCTTCACTATCTTTAAACATGTTTTATCTTTTGAGCCTGGAGGAGTCGTTACTTTCAAACGTGCAGCTTGTGGGGATCTGGTGACAAAGCATGGAGTCCCAGTCAAATTTGCTGATGCATGGTGCCTTATCAGTTTGACACAAGCCTGAAGTATCTTGTACAGTACTAATTCGGTTCAATCGAAATTGACCAATGGAAGTCCAATATGCTTTCTATGCTTTCTGAAGAGCTATGAATCAACCGGAACTATAATCAACCACATATCAATATCCAACCACTAACCATATATCTGGATAAATTCTATAATATTCCACTAACCTCAATTTCCGGCCATTTGGGGATAATAATTTACCCAGATATATGATATATCTAACATTCTCCAAGCATATATCGAAGCAAGTGGTCAGTTGCTCCCCCGGGTTCCATGGCTCCCATGCGAGGCGCCGGTGGGAGCGGAGGCTGCGACGTTGCCCCGGAACTCTTTGTCAGCCATGAACATCCTGCGGATTCCCCAGAGGGATCATCAAATACCCTCTCCCATAGGATCCGTGGTGCTGCTATATATGGTAATATTATGTAATATTTACCATCAATATACTCAATATACCCCCTTTATGTTAGCATATATATACCAGCACCATGGATCCGTCATGGCTCTGGTAAACATACAAAAAGCTATTGAAGATTGCCATAGAAATAGTTGATTTAACCATCAAAAAATGGTGATTTTCCATATAGTTATGTTTGTTTACAAAAGGGTAACACATATGAGAGCAAACACATGAAAACTGGATAAAACTGATATGATTGACTGTAATGTCAGAAACAATATCATAGTGATAAAAACTCGCAGCTCGTAAATGTTTGCAACCCCCAACCAGCTAGCGATATGGACAGACTGGGTCCTGGTGTTGGTGATCTGATCCACCCGCGAATAGTGGGCGTGGAACGGAACTTCTAGGCCTGGCAAGTCACCGAAGCCACTGGTTTTTATCTGTCCTCATATTTTTGGAACTGGGATGCCAGTGCCTGGAACTTCAACGATCTTGAATCTTGGACATGAATATCCACATATATATATATATATATCCATCATATTCCCCAATAAAATGCTCACACTTGGGTCAGAAAAATGGTGATTGCAGCACATTTAAGGCGCTCCGCCATGTTCCGCCTGTGTTTTCAAGGGCTGGCATCACATCAGGTTCCGGTCCACAGCGGATTTCTTGTTCGTAGCACTTCCTGGGTGGAACATGTCCAGCTCAACAAATTTTCTGCGGTGATTCAGCATCCCCATCACAAACGATTTGGACAGGATATTTCTTTGTGCTGTGCATATGCATAATATAACACATTGATTATATGTATCATATCTACATATAACACACACACAGATATATATATATATATAATATATATATGCACATGCTGTAATATAAAATCCAGTGTTGACATCTATTTAACATATTTAATGTATTTTTTCACCATTCATTGTATGATATTTCATATGTAAAGCGCCTCCTTAGGGCCTCAGCATCAGCACTGTCCGAACCAAGTCTCGACGTGTGAGATGCCTGCAAGGTCTTGCTGCAATGACAACCATGTGGGGATTTCTTAAAACTTTGGGAGCCCCAAAAACCATGGTTTTCAATAAAGTAAATTACTCATATTATCTAATATATTATCTAAAATTGTCATCGTAAAATCGGCTTTTGGACGATTTGGAGGTAATTACACCCATTTTAAGAAACCTTCATGTCTGGACCCAAGATGTCCATGTTGCTGTTCTACGTTGCTTGCCTTACAATATAGGCCAACCATGGTCAATCCTTTACACTAAATCATACTAAATCTACACTGCTCAACTTTCCCCACTTGTCTCACACGTTCATCCACGTAATGGTTCATGCCGTTTTCAACTTTTCAACCTTCTTCCGGTATCTCGAAATGAAAACCCATGAAATCACTTCCTGTGGTGCCAAATGCTACCCCAAAGTTAGCAAATGTTACCAGTGCTCCTTCAGGCTTCCACCATCGCCCATCCAAGAGTTGAAGAACCGCGCTTCGGCTTCCCGATCCCGCCTTCTTTGCCACGGTGTAGTCGGGCTTCTGGTGACCGACCCCTGTGGTGGTCTCAAAATATCGAGCCTCAGCTTGAGCATCTTATGTCCCCATTACCCATCCCCATCTCCATATGCCCATCTCCTGGAAGCCAAGCAGCGTGATTCACCTCCTCTAAAATTCCCTCCTGACAAACCAGTGGCAACCAAAGTCTAGGATTCGCGGCTCACACTCAAAATGCGCACAAAATCTCCCTAATTTAAGGCTTTGAGTCTTGGCATTAGGCCCATTAGGCTCGGCGTAGCGTTGGGGAAAAATGACAACACTGTTTTAAAAACTTATGTCTGATATCAAATTGCACTTCAGTGTCCCTGTTTTTCGCCCGCTCAGCTGCCTCGGTCTGCACATCCATCTCCGCCCCTTCGTGGTGTGCTGTCTTCAGGGCAACATCCAAAGGGCCATCCATCATGATGTTCGGAGTGGAGTTGTCCACCTGCGGGAGATTGTTGGGGTCATTTGAGCTTGTTGGTACCCACTGGTACCCTGCGAATGTTGCCCAAAAGGACAAAAATGAATCATTCTGGAGTGCCATTTGAGAATGACCCGAGTTTTGCATGCTTAGTCTAAATTGTCGAAATGCGAGGTGTCCGTTTGGACTCGTGCGCTCAATGGATTGTGATGGCAGGCATATCACTCTTGTTGGAAAATCTTGGAGGGGAAAACCTGTAGCAGCTTAGCTTCCAAAGCCACCGATGCCCCAAAAAAAAAGTCAACTGGAACCAGCATCCCATTTGTCGCATGCGCTGGAAACTCAAATCTGAAACTGTGATCCTGCCAGCACCATCCCCTTGAAATTGCTTATATGCCCAACTCATGGTGTTTCAACCTCCATTTTCAGCTTGTGAATGAAACCACCACCATCATATTCTCCTCTAAATTCCCATGATCTGGAGGTTTCCTGAAATGGGGATACACCCAAATCTTACAATTTTGTTTATAGGATTTTCATGGATTTTCCATTATACACAATCCAGCGGGGTACCCCCATCACATGGAAACCCCCGTCTTCCCCGCGTCGTCGATGCCTTGCCAATGGCGTTCGAGGCCGGCTCCCACTCGAGCGATGACTTTGGCCCGTAGACACGGTCGAAGGTGTCGTCGCCTTTCCTGCGGGAGTCGACTTCCGGCGACTCGCCGCAGGTTTGTAGATGAAAATGGGACGACGGTCATATGGTTGTGCATGTATAATAAAGTAAAAGTTCTTACATGTTTTTAAAATATAACTCCATATATAACTTATATAATTGATAGTGGTTGATGATGTTGGTGATGGTGATGGTGATGGTGATGATGATGTTGGTGATGATGATGATGATGATGATGATGACGATGACGATGACGATGACGATGAGGATGAGGATGATGATGATGATGATGATGACGACGATGACGATGGCGATGACGATGAGGATGAGGATGATGATGATGATGATGACGATGACGATGACGATGATGATGATGATGATGATGATGAGGATGACAATGACAATGACGATGACGATGACGATGACGATGAGGATGATGACGATGATGATGATGATGATGATGATGATGATGATGATGATGATGATGATGATGATGATGATGATGATGTTGATGTTGATGTTGTTGATGATGATGATGATGCTGATGATGATGATGATGATGATGATGATGATGGTGATGATGATGCTGATGGTGATGGTGATGATGATGATGATGAAGATGACGATGACGATGACCATGAGGATAAGGTTGAGGATGAGGATGAGGATGAGGATGAGGATGAGGATGACGATGACGATGACGATGACGATGATGATGATGATGATGATGATGATGATGATGATGATGTTGATGTTGATGTTGTTGGTGATGATGATGATGATGATGATGCTGATGATGATGATGATGATGATGATGATGATGATGGTGATGATGATGCTGATGGTGATGGTGATGATGATGATGATGAATTATAATGATTTGTTGATTCTTATTGGATTCATGCAGTCCTGGGCTGCGGTGGCACTTTGGTCCAGTCTTTCAGTAGCCCTGATCGAGGCAAGTGACCTCAAGCGCACCAGGGCTTCAGAAAGATCATGGATTGAACAGGAAGTAAAACACACACACCATATCTGGTTGGTGGTTTGAACCCCTCTGAAAAATATTAGTCAGTTGGGATTATTCTTCCCAATAATATGGAAAAATAACAAATGTTCCAAACCACCAACCAAATATAATATTCTATAAATATCTAAAAGCAATGTAAACATCCATGTAAAAACAAAACTCGGTGAAACTCTACCAATATTCAAAAACGATGTCAAAAAAAAAAAAACAATGGTTGATGGAAGCCCTCGGTGTGCACATATAGGATCAGTCCTTGCTTTCTTGGTTCCGTCTTGTCATTCTGATCCAAGACTTTGTTGACTCATGTTGACTCGTACACAGCATTGTGGGCTTCCTTCATGTGACGCAGGCATGCTTGGATATCTCAAACATGGATCTGCAAATTTGGTGACTGGCATTGATACGATTAATCATGCATGTTCCTCTCATCTGCCCAGCATCAGCCATCTTCAACTGAGACGTCAACGCTGTGGCACCGTTCGCCCCTCACCAGAGGAATCACGAAGGGCCCGCTCCTGCAGTGGGTTTGCGGCATATTGCCAGATGGGATCCACCAGAATGATGCCCCCTTCGTTGCCCGTCCTCAAACCAGTTTCCAATCAGTGTGCCAGCCTTAAATGCCCCATCCCATCCCCTGCAACCACACCCACAGTAATCCCTGCTGTGCATGGAAGTGCCAGGCCCCAAGCCCCAGTGTCAGGTTGTAACCTGAGAGCCGACAAGGCAGGCTGCAGGCTTAGATTTTTTTCCTGAACTGCTTAGCACTGCTTGGTGGTGAATTTCGGAATGTTGAAAATATGAAAGTGAATGTTCACAAATGTTCACAGTACAAGTCAACTGGGAGAATTGGTGTTCACTGGAAAGTCCAGGATCATCAGGATTAGGCCATGGTGAAGAAGCAATTTTTAATCATTTAAATCACCAGCCATCACCAGCCAGGGAACTGTGTGTTATAGGCATCATCGCTGAACTGAGCCATCTATGTTGGGCCTCGGAGAGATGCAAAAAAAAAGCGGTGCTAAAAATGGCGCCTTCAACAAGGCCTCAGGCCAAACAAAAATATGCAAATCCCTACTAAACCCATGGTTTTTGGATGTTTTTTTGGTGGTGTTTAATATGAATGGGGGATGGGATTATTGCAGAGTACCGACGACCAGGAAGAATTTTGATCTGTGACCATCAGCATTGCAGCCAAGCTTCGGAAACAACAATCGCCCGCTTTTTGAGCTTCCCTCTACTGCTTCGGTTTCGAAGCTTAACGGCCACAGAAATCCATCGAAATGAAGTGCTTTCCAGTGAAGACACCCAAGAGCATTCAACAACGAGATCAACAAGGTGATCATTCCTTAGCATGATGTGATATTTGCCCACTATATATGTATATATATATACTATACGTAGATATAGTTAGTGTCTATATATATAATATAATTATATTATATTTATATATATGTATAGTTATGTTATATATACAGTTATATACAGTTACATATCATCACATGGTGATGGTCAGTGCCACTGCCTGGCGGTGGCTTCGAAAGAGATCCAAGGCAAAACTGTGGAACGTCTTCACCTGGGGCACGGGATGGAACCATATGTGGAACACAACCGTGGAACCGTGGAACCATGGGGATGGAGGGGGTGAACATCCCAACCCAAGATGTGCCAAGGTGTGGACCACCAAATTTGCTTGAAATCAGTTCAGTGAGGCTTTTACCCTTGGCAACTTCCAACCCTTGGCCCCCAAAAGGTCCGAATTTTCTGGCTGCGAACCTGGGAACCCCTGCGGAGATCTCATACAGTGTGCTGGGAAAAAACATTGAGAAACACCAATGGTTGAAGGCTGATGATATAACCCATGCGCGCCACAAATGCCAAAAAAGACCAGCTATGCATAGCTTCAGGTAGACTCCATCAACCGCCTGAAATCGAGGTCGCCACCTTCACAGCCGCGGACAGGCCTGGCAGAAACGGACGTCCTGGAAGACTAAAATATGTTGTTCTGATGATCAACACACCCCTGGGAAGAGCTTCATTTTACACGGTTGCCAACCGGTTGCATCCCGTACCTGGAGTGAATATGTGAGTATGCAAGAATAACCATGAATAACCAAACTAATTATACTAGAAACTAAGCCATGATCGTCATGTTTTGAGTCAGCTCAAGTCTTGTGAAGGCTCACACATACTCACCGCCCCACCGCTGTTTTAAGTGCCTCTGTCCAAAGCTCGCAAGCGTTGCCGAAGCCTCACAGATGATGGGGGCCGATGGCATCAACAGGAACGACATCCCCTAGTTTATCATTGAATTTCCCCATAAACATTCGGAACATTGGCATAAAGTGCCGGTAAATCCAACATTTTTAGACACTCCCAATCATATCAAGTTGTATAATATATATATATATATCAGCTTTGTCTATAATATATATATATAACATTATTAATCAGGCAAAAACTTTAGCCATGATTTGTCCATACTTCCCCAAGCACCGGTGCAAACTCCTGCCACTTTGGAGCCCTCGGAGTTCCAGGGCTTCGACTCATCACAGGCTGCGCGGCTGAAAGAGAGCAACAAGATCTTGGTGGAGAGGGGGCAGGGGTCATTTCTTGAAACTTCGAGGGGTATACCTGGAGGTTTACCCTCTGGTGAACTAACATAGCAATGGAAAATGGCTATTTGTAGTGGATTTTCCCATTAAAAATGGTGATTTTCCATTGCTATGTTAGTTCACCAGAGGGTAGTTCGCTTGGAAAATCATCGAACTAAATGGAGGATTTACCATTAATTAGAATCCATTAGAACAGGGACTGGTAAATGTCCTAATGTAGAATTACCAGGGTCACCAGATGCTTGAAGGTGATGTTTGAAATCCCCCAAAAGGGACATTTACCACCCACTGACTTCCAGATGTTAAAAAGGCCCAAAGATACACACCTGTATATATAATACACAGTGTATTTACATGTTCAATTAGATCATATGGTGCATAATGTATGCATGCATCGATCATATCCCATTAGGAACTTGTGAACATATCCGAATATCGCATTGGGACCAGGCAACTTGATAAATCCCGCTGACTAGTGACAACGGGTACTGTAATCATTTGCAATATTTTGCAATGTTTGGTGACTATTTGCAATACTTGGTGCTCCAAATGTCAGTGGACGTGGGGCGCAAATGCCCATGGGGCTTGCTGCATAATAGCGCTCAAAAGATCCATGAGAAAACGGTGGCGTTGCGGCACAGTCAAGCAACGCAACATCCCAAGTGGTAATTGATCATTCAAATTAATCGATACTTGAAAAAACTGGGACTCACCATTTCACAGCATACGGGCCTCCAACAAGGATCGGAAAGCTTTTTGACGAGGTTTTGTTTAAACAGTTTTCTCCCACATCATGTCCAACAGGTTCCCACATGTTCCAAGTGTTTGGGATGTGGAATCTTTTAGGTGTAGGTATCCCCATTTCTAATGGATGGTCATCATTTTCCCATTAATATTCCCCATATTTTCATATATTCTCCCTCATTAAAAGTACCATTTTGGGGTCAGCCCTAAGTTTCAGACACACCCACTCATCTACAGTCATGTGGGTAAAACATGGTAAAACAATGCCATCTGTACCATCCCCCAGTCAACACCATATATGTGTGGTATGGTTACCATTCCCAGTGATACCCTCTGGTAAACTAACATAGCTATGGAAAATCACCATTTTTAATGGGTAAATCAACTATATATCAACTATAAATGGCCATTTCCAATAGCTACGTTCAATTTCCAGAGGGTAGGTGATTTCCCATGAAAAAAGCACCATTTTGGGGTAGACTCGAGATGACTGGAGCCACTCACCTCATTGGCTTGCGTGACTTGGCCTGAAGCCACCAGCCAACGCACACGAGCCTGGGCAGGTTACGCTGAAGCTCTGCGAAGTGTCCCAGTGAAATCCCGAAAAAGGAAAGGTTTATCTATATATCTAGATAATATATATATATAAAAAGATCTTTAAAAAAAAAGAAAAAGATATATACATTTATAGATATATATATATATTTATTTATATAGATATAGAAATAGATATAGACATAGAATGAAATAGAATGAAATAGATATATCTAGATGACTTTAGATGTACGAATCGCTTCTGACCATCATTTCGGATCTCCCTATGAAACCAGCCATGTGAAGATTGCACTTCTGGCCACAGCCAGCCTATGTGACACGGTCTGGATTTTCATGGATTTTCCAAGGTCAAGCCAGGCAGAGCTGCCAATTTTGAAGCGCCGCGACGGATGTCTTGGTGGATTTCCACCCCACGAAAATGCGTCCATGATTCTAGGTAGCATCCATTGCAGTAAATGAACAAAATGAAACATCATCCACTGGATCATCATGATCATCCACCAAACAAATATGCATTGAAGAAAACATCATCCATTTATATCCATTTTATGGATTTGTGAAGGAAAAATAAAGAAACATTATCCACCAAACAAGTATTCCAGCACATCAATCTCTCCACGAAGGATCTTTGGAAGACCCGGGCCCGTCTTGCTGATCAACAGAAAGCCGAAGGCAGTCTCGGGATAGAGTTTCACACATGTTTCCATATCTAGAGCGTCACTCAAATCATCGCCTGTTTGAGAATAGTGATCCTCTAAATAGAGAAGGTACCTCTCAAATGTCCTCCTCTGATGCTTGTGCTTGACATTGTCCAAGTTTCCATCCAATTCGGCCACTGCCTCCTTTACCATCTTCAGGAATGTTCTCTGCACTTCAATATGCTGAACCTGCTCACGGGGCATAAATAGCAACGCTGGATGCGGCTTATAGGAGATGTGAATTGGATAGGCCCGAGGATTCGCCAGCATCTTCGCAATCTCTTTCTTGCTGCCCATACTTTCGTCTCCCTGTGCACTTGTGAACCTTGGCCCATGTGAAGAAAGAAGGACAAGTAGTCTTGGAAACACTAAAATCAGTAGCACATAGTAGTACAGTAATACCGATGGAAAGTTTGAGATCAGATCAAGACTTGATCAGGCAATGTTCACTCTGTAGGCTAGGGACGGCAACCCAATGGCATAAACCTCCCATTTGGGGATGTTTTGAGCACATTTCTGGCAAGATTCTGGATGGTTTATGGGTTTACCGGTTTACCATATTAGAGTCAAATAATATAATAATGATAAACGTGAGTTTGACATCACTGGTCTCATCATGTTTTTCCATGTTTTTCCTCCTGTAACTGAAGATAGATGTGAAGAACCAACCATTTGTGGATCATTTTCCGAATGGCTTTCCCCATTTTCCACATCTTTTCGGATCTTTCAGGGTCACCAACATTCACCAGGTATTCACCAAGCATTTTCCCAATCCAAATGGGCTCCATTGCAGCTTCCCCCATTGAGCCGATGAACTTCAAACAGCGGTTGTCCAGGTTCTGCGGCAAGATCCCTGCAGCGAGTATATTCCATGAAAGCATCTCGCCAAAGCACTCCTTCTCCGTTGCCTCGAAAGAATGCTGTGACAGTGAACAGCCGAGATTTTTTTTCGGAACAGAATGTATGTATATATACCCTCTGGTAATTTAACATAGCTATTGAAAATGGCTATTTATAGTGGATTGTCCCATCAAAAATTGTGATTTTCCATTGCTATGTTAGTTCACCAGAGGGTATATATAATCGATATTATGTATACTGTATACCAGATTCAATGAATATACGCATGCAAAATGAATGTACGCCATATAGATGATTCACGCATCACTTATGTACATCAACACTCATATGCACACATGCATAGAGACATATTATATTATATTATATTATACAATTATTATACAATATTAAATTATACCATAATGTTATACAATATTATACGCACATGCATCATATCATGTGCATATGTCTGGAAGCGCCTGTTTGACATGCATGAATGTTTTCGCTTCGAAAAACGTCGCGTCGTCGCGGCATCCAAGGTGCTTCTAGTGTAAATTCAAACTGTCCACTCATTGTGATGCCATCTTCGATCCCTTGACCCCAGGCTTTGCGAACCTTGGCAACACAAAAAGGCGACAGAAAGGTCAAATTGTGTGCAAAGAAGGGCCTATTTGAATAGTACCATCTGGTTATTTAACATAGCAATGGAAAATTCCTTGTAAATGGAGGTATTAGTGGGAAAATCATCTATAAATGGGCCATTTTCAATAGCTATCTTAAATTACCAGAGGGTAAACATGCAAACTTCCAGCCATTTGACAGTCGCTGAATCGATTCGATTCAACCGGACCGCATCCGGACTGCGGAGTATGACCCTGGCGTTGCACATATCAGTTGTCACCTTAGAGGGTTCCAAGTTATCCCAAGTAAATCATGGCAAAGCAATGTGAATCATCTGCAGAAATAGAATCTTGCTCCGGGATTTTCTACTTCGGATTTTCCATGGCTTTTATTTTCCAGGCTTCACTGAAAAACCCCTTCGTCGCAGGTCCAAGGAGCAGAGTGTGGCACCTTTTTACCATCCATTTCAAGGTCACAAGGGGCGATGCCTCAGGAGGCGATCGCTGAGAATTCCATTCGCATCGCACCAGGGCTGAAAATCAATGAGCTGACCATCAAAAGTTGGTGGGACATTGATGGAAATTTAGCAGTGAGCCATTCAAGAATCCTTCAGTCACTCGCTGTGTCGTATCAGGTTTTCAGAAAATTTACAGGTGGCTTGGGAATGAACAAACTGACAGGAATGAAACACTCTAGAGCATTGACCTGTTGATCTGCCCAAGGCTAAACATGACAAAGCATGGTTTCGTGTCTCATCTATGGCATATTGGACTATTGCTTCTCAATTGTTGTTTTTTTTTTCTAAAGGCCGCTTTTGCCATCTTGGAGCCATCTGTTCCTAACTCCCGAGCCCAGAAGCTTACTTAAGTATGAAGTTCAACTGAAACGAATAAATAAAACATTCTATAGCAACAACAGTCCTAAACTTCTTGAAGCTTTTCCTTGTTTTAGACGTCTTGGCATTTCAGAATTAGTAATGGGTTGGATCAGATTGAACCAGCTACCCAACCCGTCACCATCCAAGCTGGATGATGCTGGAGCTTCTTCAGCGGAGTCCTGAAGTTTGAAGGGTAGAGGCCCATCACGGAGTCGAACCTCCATGCACCGCTTGCCTGCAGCTCCCGGCGAAAAGAACTTGGCAAATGTTCAAACAAAATGAAATGTGGCTGGACCCATGATGATTTATTTGCGAGGGCCTTCTGCAGCGGTGTGCCACGCTCTTGACATCATGATCCAAAGTACTGCTATACTCTAGAACTGTCAGCCTATTCCAGAGCGTTTTGAATAACCTCATCAGCAATCATGATTAGTCATAGTATCCCGTGAGGACTGATGTATTGTCACAAAGTGGATGCAATGGACTACGAAAAAGCATGGTTTTAGAGGGAAAACATGGGAAAACGGGGTCCATGGGACCAATGACTAAGCGGCACACTGTGTGTTTAACCCCCTCAGGAAACGCTCAAAACAACCTCCTCTGCCAACTTTCCCGGAGTTTGGGGCAGCAGGGGGAAAAAAACATGAGAAAACAACATCAAATCACTCTAAAATTCCAAACCTTGGGGTTTTACTGAAAATGTAATAAATGTATCTATAGCAAATGGTGGCATACTGGCCACATTGGTGCGAATCATCGTCTGGAAGTCCGTGGAGAACTTGCTAGTGCCAACGTTGCATACTGCCACAGGATAGCCACCTGTGGTGTCAGCAACCCCCAAATACCCCAAATGCATGATGAAGCATTGATCATTAATCCATTTTCTCAAGCAAATCTGGGATTGTAGGACTATCTAAGCGCAAGTCAGGAATCAATCACAAACGCGATGCAACGGCAGTTTTCTGTCCTGACATGCTGTTCATAATGCATTGCGCAGTGAACAACCCCTGGTACTCACAGCCCGATCCAATTCCAGGCGCCTTTGGGCAACGAGCGATATGCTTCCTTCAGTTGGCGGTCCTCTTCTTTGCTCACATCGACCCAGGTCTTTCGGAAAGGACATTTGTATTGCCAGCAACTATCTTTGGGGAAAACCGCCGCCATGGCGATGGCCCTGGTGAGTCCAAGCTGGTGACGTCTGATCTCTGTCTCTCTCGCTCCCTCTGCAACACCATGAGAAACAACGCTCCATGAACTTGTAGACGGTGATAAAACTAAGCAGTTTCACTGGGATGTTGATATGGCTACAATCCCACAACAAGCTCTCACTCATGGCATGATGCTGGAGCCAAGATATGCCAAGAGTATCATATACATCCGGACTAAAACATTTAGGAAATTGTTGCAGCATGTTCTTCCACATGCTCGCTGGGATGTACAGCAAACATGCAAGGAAGAACATCTTGAACAAATATCGACAAAACTACAAAGCATGACAACGAAAAGAGAGTATGTCAATTCCGATGCAAGGAACTGCTAGTGACATCAGCGACATCATCCCCAACATGTCTCAGATTGTCTCAGTACATCTTTCTTAATCAAAGCTCTCAGTACATCTTTCTACATCATGATCCAACTATGGAACCAAAAGATACATGAGTCGTACAGATTGAGGGTCACCATCTTGTCATCTCGGAACAACAGCAGCAGCTGGGGTCCGCTGGCCAACAGAGTCTTTGTCCTGAGCCAGGCTTTTTAGAGGTGTGGTGCCCTTCATTTCCGATCCAGAACTCTGAACCCCACTTTGGGCAGCCTGTATATACATTATATACTTACTGTACATATCATCATCATCATCGTCGTCGTCGTCGTCGTCATCATCCATCATCATCATCATCATCATCATCATCGTCATCACCACCAGCAGCAGCAGCAACACCTTCATCATCATCATCATCATCATCATCATCGTCATCACCACCAGCAGCAGCAGCAGCAGCACCTTCATCTTCATCTTCATCTTCATCATCATCATCATCATCATCAATCATCATCATGAAATGAAATACGTATATATATATATATGTATGTCAGTGTAAGTCTGATTGCAATGGATTTTGTTCGATTCGAGCTCACCAACTCTCCACAAAGTTCTTTTATCCAGCTGCAGCTGCTGTGACGATGCGTCACGGCCACAGAATGAGTCGCGACGCGTCAGTTGAAATCGAAGGATGAGGCAGGTCAGCCGATGTCAGCCGACACCCAAGATTGAGGTAGCAAAGTAGACTAGAGCGACTAGAGCAAGCAGCGATGCTGCGAGCAAGCAGCCTATGTTTTTGTTTGACGTGTTCATCTCAGAAACCTATGGACACTACGAAATCGCTAGAAATATAGAATATCATTCTATATCATCTCATCTCAGGGTCTCAAAACCTGCCAGGATCTGCGGTGCTCTGTACAAGTTTCACAGCAGCTGCCACTTCCGCTATTTCTGAGGCCGGCCGGTGGCTGAGAAGGTGCCGGTGGCAAAGCCCATGTCTTCCACCTCGCTGCCCAGTGCAGCAGCGGCATCCTGGTGCTGGAGCCGATGAAGCCGATGACAAGTGATGAGAACCTGATGATACCCTCTGGTAAACTAACATAACTATGGAAAATCACAATTTTTAATGGGAAAACTCACTATAAATGGCCATGTTCAATATTTTTTTTTCCCCAAAAGCATCTCCGATGCTTGGGTTCTCGTTTAGTTGCACTCGCCGCGGGGGAGCGAGACTGAGTGGTCGACGGAGATGTGTTGGATGGAAGGAAGGAAGGAAGGAAAAGGAAGGAAGGAA
>Ga0126342_10002106_pt1 | contig 30188 bp, 29 predicted proteins | sample Cyp1metagenome_FD_92528 | JGI IMG/M metagenome (GOLD analysis project Ga0126342, IMG submission 92528) | Coral microbial communities from Lord Howe Island, Old Settlement Bay, Australia - Cyphastrea 1 metagenome | ecosystem: Host-associated > Invertebrates > Cnidaria > Coral ...
CAGTCCTTTGCCAGCGCCTGGCCATGTCGCCATACTCCATTTAGAGGGTTTCAAAACGTGCGCGAAGCACGGCCCATCACGACACAAAACCCCTCTGTGGGCCTTTACCGCTTTGCCACTGCCCAACACGTTGCCCCGCAGCGGCAGTCCTTTGCCAGCACCTGGCCAGGTCGCCATACTCCATTTAGAGGGTTTCAAAACGTGCGCGAAGCACGGCCCATCACGACACAAAACCCCTCTGTGGGCCTTTACCGCTTTGCCACTGCTCTCCCAGGTCACCGCGAACACGTTGCCCTGCAGCGGCAGCCCTTTGCCAGCGCCTGGCCATGTCGCCATACTCCATTTAGAGGGTGTCAAAACGTGCGCGAAGCACGGCCCATCACGACACAAAACCCCTCTGTGGGCCTTTGCCGCCTTGCCACTGAAGGGTCACCGCGAACACGTTGCCCTGCAGCGGCAGCCCTTTGCCAGCGCCTGGCCATGTCGCCTTACTCCATTTAGAGGGTGTCAAAACCTGCGTGAAGCACGGTCCATCAGGACACAAAACCCCGCTGTGAGCCTTTACCGGTGAAAATCATGGACAAACATGACAAATATGGAAACATGTAGGATAACATCGCATAACATCGGATAACCATGGCCCTCCAAATGGGGGTCGGCGGCACCAGGGCGTTAGCCCATTTATTTACATGTATGTTCATGTATGTATACCCATCAACAATGACCACGTCCTCACATGTTCCCAGCCGCCTCCATGGCACTGGAGGCTACAGCACGACCCAGCAAGTCAGCATCAGCACCTGCTGGAAAAAAAAACTCAAACTCCTGGGGTTAGACATGGAAACATGATGATACATGGCAGTAACGAATGGTGTAGCAGTATCCCCGACGACACACAGGAAGAAGCAACAAGCACATTTCCATGAATTCAGCGAGAATCGCGACTTCACCAACAAGTCATAGAGTTGTTTTTAGCACGAAAAACGAACTTTACATGAGGTGTTTGCCAGCAAGGCATTAGAATCGATTTACAAGCGAAACTTGGCGGCATGAATGCCCAGCATTGGGAAAAGCAGCACCCAATATGGACACATGATTGGTATTGAGAACACCCATGTGGCAAATGGCTGATAATTCTGCTCCCAATTTTTCACCTTTAGAACAGGCAGGATCGGTGCCAGGTTCCCGAAGATGCAGCAAGTTCGGCGGAATCATGTGGATCTCAAGCTTGCTAGATGCGTATGCAGGAAGTAATAATTAAAATATGAATCCACCTGTCCAGTTGTTTGCTGATCTTAGTTTTACCTCATCCAAATCAGTTTCAATGATTCATCTGGTTGGGTCGCTGGCAGACCTTTGCGGTCTAGGGAAATCTCCTCGCCCAGAAATTTGCCACGAGTTTACATTTGGAGTGGCCAACTGACTATGGACCAATGAATGCTCGATTGTTTGAGAGCAATCAACCAGGTACAGTACAGTAATACAGTATAGTATAGTATAGTATAGAAGAGAAGAATAACCTATCTCAAACAACAATCATATGTCAAATGTGTTTCAAGGCCAATTGTTCAATGTAAAATGATATACCGTCCTGTCTCCATTATTCCATGAAGACATGACAAAATATGTCATATGAGTCATATACCCTCTGGTAAACTAACAGTTCGCTATTGAACATGGCCATAGTTAAATAGTTGATCTACGCACAAACAATGGGTGGATTTTCGGCCGTGGCACCCCCTAGCTGCTGTGTTTCTCGGTAGAGCTCCAGCAGCTGCTTGGCAGCCATGCCGCGCAACTGGTGACAGATGGGCGACTGTTGATGGCTGGTGTATAATATAGTATACGTTTAATATACATATATGAGGGTTTCCATATTTCCATAAAATGATATAAAATGAGGATACCACCAAATCATGCTTTGTAATAGGATTTTCCATGATAAACCATCCATTTTGGGGGTATCCTCAATCTATGGAAACCTCCATATATACAGTATATATTATTGATTGATATTTGTAATAGTGTTGATCGTGGTAAGATGTAATACAGTAATTGATCATGTAATAATACATGGTGATTTGACTTGCAAGATCCTTTTCTTGACCTGTCTTTTGGGACTTTTTGGCTGTGTATAGGAGTGCAACCCGTGCATATGACCTCGACTTTCGATCCCAAGACCCATTAGAATATCCAGAATATGAGTCGTAAGCAATGGATAACAATCGTACATTCTATCAAGGTGGTAAACAAATTTGGGATGGCAGTCATTGAAAATAAGATGTGTGCGCCTTCACCCCCCATGATCCTCCCTTCTGAGAAAAACAGTTCTTTAAGATCATCCTGCCGCGCTGAAAGAGACGGCACCATTGCCTCCGGGTCTTGACGATCTGTTAGCTTCTCCACCAAGAGTTCATGCATTCCTGGCATTTTTGTCGAAAGTTTCCCCGGTCACGCGATTTTTACCTGTTGTATTGGAGGGAAGGGATTCACAGGAATCTAAGACTGCCATTACAGTCATATTAATAAATCCAATTAAAAGTTAAAACTGGAAATGTGTTGAAACTGGGGATTTGCTACTGCTGAGTAAGATCAATTGCTCACCAGAAAAAAAGGACGGTTGAAGTTCATGACTGCTTTCTGGGGTGAAACAACCAATGCCATTGTCAGGATTGGGATCATTGTTACAGCTAGTCAACAAATGCAAATAGCATGTACTGCAATTAGATGTGACAAAAAAAACGTCTCAATTAGATGGGATTAAAAGACCAGTCTCAATTTTCACGCGTAATACATCCCCGTCTCTCCAGCTAAACACACTTCCCAACCATGACTATCATTTAACTAGCTGATAATATATCCCGATTTTGAAGAATCACGTTGCTGAAATGTCCCAACCTTGATTGGAACACCGCAGAGTTTTGTTGCCGGCTCCTTGTGTCTCCAGGATCATTTGGGGACTCTGCACCTTGCGGCTGAACGAAAACACCAGGAACGAAGAACCTGTGAAAGACACAAGAAGAAACAACTCACTGATGTTCAATGATTTTCTCGATATAGGTTCAACATTGGATAATATACTGGTTCTAAACTGTCCAACATGGATAAAAACCATCATGGTTCACTAATATGACCTTTCGTATAACTATCTGTATATAACTATGTAACTATTTGGGGATGACTCACTTTATGGACCAACAAGCATTCCCATGATTATCTTTGCTGGACTTCGGAGAGCTGGCAAACAAATGTCTTTGAGATTGCTGAGCTGCTTTGACTTTGTTGAAGCCACACAATGGGTCCCGTCAACAGTACCATATGGGATGTCATGGACATGTAAATATGAAATATGTATATATATATATATGTACAGGAAGTACTAATGATTCTATATACTATATTACATAATGTATATTATATAATATACATAGTGTCTGATATACATGTCTGATATACACATGATCTTATTACAATCGCAGGTTCTTTGGGGTTCTTTGGGGTTCTTTGTCCCAATCCGACCCGACCCTCCTTAACGCCAACACATGGCACCAGAGACAACATCATCAGGAGCGCAAAGTTTGAAGCCTCGGTAAGGCGACAGCCACGATAAATGGTGGTACAGTACCCAATAGCTGGATGGTTAATGAAAAATCCCAAACAAATAGCTGGATGATTTTGGGGTACCCCCATGGATTGGAAACCTCCACTTTAAAAGTTTAGTTTTGATACAACAAGGCAGGATCGGCATAGTTTCAACACTTGACTACCTTTGTTGGAACCATCTCCAGGTGGGGTGTCTGACCTTGTTATACTCTGAACATCTACACCCGAAGTGGTGCCCAAAAACTACTACACTTCGCAGGTGGTCGCGCTAGGACGCACCTTGAGCAACTACTTATCAACAATCCATGTGACGAGCGCTCCAAATTACAGGGCCGAAAAAATCAGGCTGCAGAACACACCACAATTTTGAACCATATACATCCATATACTATACATTGTGCCTTCCAAATTTAGCACCTTTTTCCAGACCATGAATTGCATTCCAGTGACCCCTCCGGCTGAGAGGGAACTCGATAGGCGCAACAGAAACTGCCACGATTCCTCCTGGCATCAGTGGACGGAACCATGCTGGAATGCTGAAGCTGACAGATCTGACAGACTGTTGGTCACCATCTCCCACTTCCCACTTGGTCACAAGCAAACTACCATGGGGACGGTGAAAAAGCAGTGGACTGAGCTACCATTCCCTCAGGCTGACTGGCCCCAAGTCTCTGTCTGTAGGTTCTCTTGGGTCCCCATTGTAGCGATAGGCTATCTATAGCCATCGAGCGATGGAGCGAAATTCATTCCGTCCTGGGAAGCACAAAGACCTGGTTTCAAAAGTCCCTATCAAATCAGAACCATTTATTTATAGAATTCATTAATTCCTTTCGATTCTTTTCCTAGCCCTAGCCCAAATACGTGTTTCTTCTCATTGTCACGTTTTGGGGTTTGCGCACAATTCCTATGGCTGTATTATCCACCTCCGTCAGCAGACGTTGCAAGTCGCCATCAAGGGACCTGGGCCGCTCGGTTCAAACATGTTCCAAAACGGAAAGTTGACCACAAATCAACCAACGTAGTTCAGTGGATACTATCCCTATCCCATCACTTCCATTCATTTCCTGACTATTTTAAGAGCAGAAGGGTCACTGCCATTGGTGTCATCCTAATAACCACCTGCAAATTCTGCATGGTTTGTTTGGAAGGGGTGCTCTTGACACTTATTTTACTTTGAAGTCAACGGCCATTCCACATCTAAGCTTCCTTGCTGGCCGCGAAACAGCTCCTCGTGGGGGCAGCTGCCATGCGGACCATGCCATCGCTTTGCGATTTTCCAGATTCCATCGGCAAATCTTCTTAGATTTGATGTGTATCCACAGCTCCGCACATCTTTACCTTGGTAGTCCCCTCTGTTTAGTCTGTTTTACATCCTTTTCTGGTTGGTGGTATACATACCCCTCCGAAAAATATGAGTTCGTCGGAATTACTATTCTTGTATGAAAAAATCAATTTCATTATTCCCAATATATGGAAACATATTCATTATCAGATTTTTCATGTCCCAAACCACCAGTTATCAAATTCACCCGCCAAAGTTCGGCCGAATGCCGGTTATCCCTTACATCCCATGGTCCTGTCGCAGGGCAGCCAGGCCAGCTTCAGCTTGCGAAGCCTGACATGGGAAGAACTGGGAAGCCAACGTGGAAATCCACTTCAGTTCCTTATTTGTTAATTTTGGAAGGCAACACGCGTTGTCCCTATACTAGTTCGGATGTGGAATGCAACAAGCGTTTTACCCAGAATCCTTCAGTGCGCAAAACGCTTCTTTCGTTTGTTTGGTGAAAACCTGGTGAATTCACTAGGTTTTCAACAAGTTTTCGCCAGGTTTTGGCATTCACCAAGTTTTCACCAGGTTTTGCATATTCACCAGGTTTTCACCAGGTTTTGGAAATAACCAGGTGTTCACCAAGTCTTTGGAAATTCACAAGGTCTTTTTTACCAGGTTTTGGAAATGCACCAGATGTTCACCAAGTTTTGAAAATTCACCAGGTTTTCATCAAGTTTTCACCAGGTTTTGGATTTTCACCATTTCACCATAAAACGCATAAATTTCACCAAAAAAAAGAACACACGCTTCTTTTGGTTAATTTTGGAGGTGTAAAACGCTTCTTTGTTTGTTTTGGTGAAAACCTGATGAATTCACCAGGTTTTCACCAAGTTTTGGGAATTCACCAGGTATTGGAAATTCACCAGGGTTTTCTTCAAGCTGTGAGCAGGTTTTGGAAATTCACCAGGTTTTCACCACGTTTTCAGATTTTTCACCAAGCCTGGGCAATCAATCAGGAGGTTTCAGAATCGCATCAAGTTTTCACTGCAGTGATGGTAGATGTGTAAGTTTGAAATAAGCGTTTTTTCGGCACAATTTCCAGGAAAAAAATGCAAGAAGCGTTTTGTACTCTCTCTTGAACACACAAAATGCTTCTTTGGAATGAAACGTTGGTGGATCCCTGGCAAACCCTCCATAAGCAACTTAATTTAATGGAATTTAATGGAAACTATACACCATATCAATCAATATCATTTAAATGAAGATGTCCCAAATATTCCCAAATCTTGCTATAGAAATTAATATACACATCATTTATTAGCATTACATATAGATGACAGTTATATACAGTTATACCATATCAACGGCAATATCATTTATAATTTATAGATGACCATCATATTTTTGACAGATACAGGTGGGGGAATATTCCAGTGCTTTATCAACATCACCCTTCGGAGCATCTGATGGCTGACCATGGAAAAATCGACCCTATGCCGTGAGGACGTTGCGACGCGGGACTGTGTTTCCACACATATGCTGTATAACCATGATTGTTTATATTTTGTTTTTTTATAATCATATGATATTCATTGATATTCCATGATTTTTGTAAAACCATTTGAAACCATATATTATCTCGTTTCAAGTCACTGACCTTGGTTTTAAATGGACGCATGATTTTTTTTTTGGTCCACAGGTATAATGATGGTCAACTTGAGGAGTTTCCTGTAGAATTTCCAAAAAAAAGAACCAGTTCACCTGAAGATTTGAAGATTCAGTTCACTCCTCAAGTCTCACATGGCAGTGTGTCAAAACCCTGGTACCCCTGGTGAACATCAACATAGCTAGTAAATGGATGTTCATCCCACTAAAAATGGTATTAATAGGTATTGATCCATAGCCACATCACCGTGATGCCCAAAAAATCTTCGGCCCATTCGCCTCACCGTAGTCTTCGGCATCCGTGAGCAGCGCCGCCAACAGGATGCCTTTTTTCGAAAGCCGATTCAGGGATTCCCAACATCGGAAGTTGGAGAAACGTAGGTACCCTCTGGAAATCAAACATGGCTAGCTGGAAAATCATGAAAATCCCTTACATATGAAGGTTTTAATGCTAAAATATGCTAAAATCATCCTATGGCATTGCCATGTTAACACTACCACCTCAGCTAGTAATCACTAGATCCATTGGAATGCAACCAAACCGCAGTTACGAAGAATTGGAACATGCTGGCCCACCCTTTAGCTGACTTCAGGGATCCTCCGAATGATTTATATCCCAATGCGGGGGTACGCTACAGTCAACGACTCAAACAAAAACACATGATAGTCGTGGGAGGAAATCCATTGGACTCTGTCTCAATGGCCAATGAGGCTGAGACTTCCATGTCTAGTTACTTGGTCAGTGTTCTAGATCGTTGGAAAAGCAGCCTTGGACGTTGGATTTTCGCGAAGTACACATCCACCAAATCCTGTGTTTGATAGATCAGTAAATCTGGACATGTTGCACTGCCCCTCTCTGAGATAAGCATTGCCAATGAAAGGGTCCAACAACTGAGCCATGAAAAATATCCCAATCCCATCTGCTTATACATGGCTAGCAAATAGTCCTGTTATGGGTTTATGATTTATGATAATCCCAATAAACCATTTAGTATATAATGTTACGTAGTATAACCCTCTATATTAGCTCATCAACAACGGATAACAAAGGTATTCTTAATGGCTCATCTGTAGATCGCCTTGGCATACCTTCGATGCTTACCCAAATCAACTAGATCTCGAAGAAAAAAACAAAACATATCAATTCAAAGTTCATCAAAGTTCCATCAATTCTAACTCCCTTGGTACCATATTGTATTCTACACCAAGTCGAATCCATAGAACTTTTAGTTTGTCTAAAAATGTGGTTCCCAACACTTTCATGGTTTATCAGTTCTTATTATGGTTTATCATCTTTATCACCATTAAAGTTATCACCTTATTATGGTTTATCATCTTTATACACCATTAAAATAGGGTATAATACGGTATATCCTATTTTCAGAGCCACCCATTTACACGTCACGCCTTCAGCAACTGACCCTTTCTCAGGCCACCGAACCCACTGTGACGCGCACAAAGCCATCACCTGGGCCCCAAGAAACCAAACTCCGTATCTCTGTCAGCTAGTTGTGAAATCATCAACGCATCATTTCCTGTGGATCACTGCCAAATTAGCACGGGAGATGCACCAGCTCACTTCAAAAGTCCGAGTTTAATTTCCACCTACTGTAGGTGTTCCATCTTACAGGAATGTTTAATTCATGGCATGCTGACTATGAAAACATGTGAAGACCAACGTCTTCATGATGTGTTTGTTTTTGGGAGAAACGTCCGCCATGTTTTTTTTTTTTGGGAACATGTTGCTGTCTCCAAATGTGGAAGAGTTTGGTCATCATTTTCCCCACCTTGGTCTCAACCTGGTGCCAACAAAAATGAAAATAGCACTTGAACACAGCCCAAAAGTGCAAGGTTATATGGGGAAAACGACGATAGTCTGTTGAAAGTGAGGGTACTCTATTTCCAGATATTTTTTTTTGATCCGGAAATGGTACTGCCAACTTCCAGCATTACTTTTGCCCAAGCAACTGGACATGAAGAGTTCATTCAGCAGGCGCTTCCTGGTGGACTCAGCGGTTTTGCCGAATCCCATCGATTTTGACCCAACTCTTGGACTCCAAGAGGATCTCGGGGTCATTTACATTTATAAACACATTATATATATACACGGTATATATATATATATCAGGGAAATACAATAGCAGCCAAAATCAAGCATGGCCATAACATCCTGTGACCTACTGACCCAACACCTTGCGGACCTCGCGCTTTACAAAGTGATTGGTCCCGTAAAGTGCCATAGACTCGTCACTCATGTGGCCATATCACAATAAATCCATATCAATTACCGTAATAATTACCTGATTTCCAGGTACTGATTCACTGATAAGATTCTCAAACAAGCTTTACTTGGGAATGATATAGAATCATTACTGGCCACTAATTGGTAACTATAAATACTATAGCCACTGATGAGATGAAAAATGAACAGTTTCTATATCATCACACATAAATACAAATACATGATAAACAGTCATAACTATTAGTTACTATATTTATATACTATATATTCCAATGATTATTGACATGTAACATTATATATATATATAGTATCTATATATAATACCTGATATCACCAATGATACATGTTTTATGTCATTATACATAGGTCACCAAGGATTGAAAGGTCATCAGAGGTCGGGGCGGCCTCTCGGTCACCAGCTCCGGTAAAGCAAAACGTTGCACCACTGGGCCTGGCTTGGGCAAACTCGCGATTTTTTTTTTCCCCCATGGTACGAGTAAATCCCCAATGTTTGATGCTTGAGTCCGCATTTTTTTAGGATTTTTCATGTCGCACTATATGCCCCCGAAAAAAAAACATTAGTTGTAGAATGCTGTATTCATACCCATTGGTTGCAAACACCCATTGGTTGCAAAAATCCATCTGCTATACCCAAGAGATATGCCCATTACATCGTATCCCATAGTTGGTGAAATCACCCAGGATATTCCGTTGTATACCCATTACATACCCAGCATTTTGCTAGTTCAAGCACCATTTTCCCAGCATTTTCCTGGTTCAACCACCATTGTTCCACCATTTTTTGTCCTTCAAAGCCCCGCAGCAGCAACTCCACCACCAGGCGCTGGCCCTGGAAGTTGGTACCCGTCACCAAAGGCTGGAAAATCCATAGGGAAATCCTCGATTGAGAGGGAAACTCCTCTATAAACCATAGGAAAACATTAGGAATTATATGGGGATGGGTCAAAACCCTGGTACCTAGTGAACCCCAAAATAGCTGGTAAATGGATGTTCATCCCACTAAAAATGGTATGTATAGGTATTGATCCATAGCCATATGGGAATTCTCGGAACATATGAGAAAATCCATCTACAAATGCAAGTTTTTATGGGAAAATCCATAGGATTAAATATAGGAAAAAACAATGGAACACTTTTCTACAAGTAGAAGTTTATAGCTGGGAATATCATCGAACATAAATGGAAGGTTTTGCATTGCCGGAGGGTAACTCCAACATTTTTTTTGGCAATAGTCTATGCTAGATACATCTATACTGTACGAAACGTACGAAACACTTCATGGGAGTATTTTTCAAAGCTACCACCATGTAGGCCACAATCAGACAGCCCATTGCCATTCGGATAGAACGGAACCAATACGATGAAACATCAATCCCCATGATCAGTGGTCAGTTGCTGATGTTTGATAGATGCAAACCTGGGCAGACAAAAATACGTTTAAACAAATGAATTGAACAACATCTGGGATCAATTCCCCTGCCTGGTTATTTCATATCATTTCTGCTGACCTTGTGAGGAGCAATAGTCCCTCTGCCCTCCTCGTCACCCAAGCGCGTGCTGGCATGCAGAAGTTGAGACATCCCTGGCAGGAACAGCAAAAAAAATCGAGATGACAATGCCTTCACAATGTTTAACATAATTTGTTGTTCAATGTTGTTCATGTGTTCTTCCATCCAATGGTCTGAGATGGTCTGAGTCTCAGGGCAAAGAAGACTTTTTGGGGTATAGAAACAATACCATCAATATATGTATATATATATATATGTATAATTATATACATTCATATATATATAATTATATATACATATATATATATATATATAATCAAGACATTGTCATTGGAGTCTTGGATATAAAATCTTCATCATCACAATCAAGTTTGAGCCATCAATCCCCCATGGTTGCCTTCCTTCAAAAAGTCCAGCAGGATGGAACTCCAGGTGCCACGACTATCGCAGGCCATGGTCAGAAGCGCCTGGTCAAATCCCCAGAAATCGCGCCGTCGTTGCCATGAAACCACCGACCAGCTGGACTTGCTATTCCAAGAGTCAAGGTTTTCAATCATTTTCAATAGTCAACGGCAGATCAATTCCAGTTTTGGAGCCAATATCTCCCAGTCACTACCCATCTAGCATCATCTACCCATACGAATCCATACGATACCATCTGGCAAGCGAATCCTTTCGGGCGGACGTTCGTACGGAGGGTGCCATCGCCCTGCCGGGAGCAGTGCTGTCATTCCACATCTTCATCACCACCTAATGGGTTGTTTGTTTTATCAGGGAAAAAGTGAATAACTAGATGTTTGGGCTAGAAACATGTAAAGAGCCATGGTTTCCTGTGAATCTCACCTGGAACCATCCCAGTGATTGCTATCACATGTGTAAAGCGTTTTTTGTATAATTCCAAAATATTGTCTGAAATACAACAAGAATATAAGCTAGGTGACCCGTCCAGCGAACTCAATGTGTGGAACTAACAAAATGGTGTCCCCGCAAAGTGGAATGTATTAAGTGTCGCCCTAATGCATCTCAAGAAACACAAACAATGCTTGGTTTCATTCGCATTGTCACTCATTCTATCTTTCCCTTGTTGTTGAGTTGTTCCTAGCCGGCAACATTGTGAGTCATATGCGCCCAAACCTTGGGAAATATCCCCTGCAGAGTTTTTTTTTTCACCCTGATGAAACACAACACGATACCTCAAGTCAAGGGGACATCATCATCTGTCATTGTGAATTTGTGAACATCAAAATTGTCGTTGGACGCTCCCCCCACACATATTGCATCATAGGTTTGGACCCATCTCCATTCATAGAATGAACAGAACTTTAGGTCCGCCAATTTCTAATAGTGTCCGCTCATTTCTGATAGTGTATATCTACATTCACAATGATTCACATACATGCACACATTGGCATTCATATGATACACACATATATATATACACATGATTAATTATACATGTATCAAACACACTGTTTATCCCTGACATTCACATAGATATATGTATATGTTATATATATATATATATATATTATAGCCTCGGTGCCACGACATCCCATGCCCTGCACCTCTCAGCCTCCTGGTCCTGACCCAAGGGTCTGTCGGGACAAATTGACAAATGTGAGATGTTGATACAATCTGATACAACCATTAAAAGAGGGATATCTTATTTTACTGACAAATATACTGGTATATCATGGTATATCATGGTATATCTTTCGATCATCTAAATTCATTAGTACCGTATTATTCAGCATTTCCCTAAAGCCTCGGTATCCTCGAGCAATGACATCAGGACCTTGACCTGGCAGCCAAGGGTGACTCTTGGAAGCAGCCACCCGATGGAAAATACATGAAAATAGCCTGGGAAACCTGGAAATCAGGGGAAAAGTATCACAATCTACATAGTCTATATAACTTTCTGAAATTCATAGATCATCATGGATCTATCTTTTTGGGGAACTCTATAATGGTCAAAAATGGGGATAGGGCTAGGGAGCCTGGGTTGAACCCACTTCGGAATGAACTCAAGCATCATCCTACAAAGCGTGCAGATCCCCAACATCACCCGTTGTCTCCTTGGACCTATCAGTTAAGTTGGTATCATTTTTATTACATGACGCCCCAAGATGCCCCAAGTCTTCAAGTGATCTTCAACTGGCTCAATGCACTGTTGCGAGGTATGATCCACCAGGCAAAGCCCTGCAAGATGACTAATTAATAGCACCTGACAGGAACGAAATGAAGAACTCATACCTCAGCAGGCTGGCTGAATAAGGATTTCAAGATATAATAAAACAAGGCTAGAAAAGCCAACATGGCAGTTAACGCGAAAAGCAATTGGCCTTGATTTCCAATACATGACATGGTTTGACCCAAGAAAAACATTGTTGATCATCATTATCATGTAAATGGCAACTTGGCGGGTATCCCCCATTTTCAGACACCAGCCTAAACGGATGTAACCAGCCTAAAACCTTGGGGACCACTTTTGGATCTGCCATTTTCCCAGCCCAAAGTCCCCAAAGTCTGTATATTGACCATGTTGATCCGAAGCGTCCTATTTTCCTAGCCATTACAATGTGCTTCATTCCGGTTCATCATTCCAGAAAAAAACATAAAACCACACACCAAATATGTCCAATTGCATCAAGATGCTGGTGATGAACATCCATTTCATTGGTCTTATAGTGGTCTTATAAAGATTCGTCTTTGGATTCCCTGACTTATGTGAGCCCAGCTCTTTTTTGGGGATGTTGAGCTGTAGAACCAATGTGAAGTTGTCCAAAAAACGAGGTATACATAGGTATACCCCAAATATCCCCAAATCCATCCAAATCCACTGGTCAATCATCACTGTCATAGTCACACTACACTGGACGTTCTGGGGGTCCAATTTTGATTTGCACCCATTTTTTATCATCGGGGACTCGAGCTTTCGGTTTCTCCTGCAACAGGTGCTGGAGGCACATCTGGAAATTTACCTCAAGTGTCACCTTGAAAAAAACAAAAAAGGCCGATCAACGCAAGAATAATAGGGAGTCTTAGTCTGAATCAGAATTCGACCAACAAAAATGTGGATCGACACAATACACAATGATAGGACATACACCAACATTGATGTGGACACAAATGGACATACTCCAAAACACCAATTCAAATGACCGAGTAAGTCGTACCGTTTCGAGATGTTTCGATATGTTTCGATCACTCCCCCATTTGGACGTTGGAATCTTGCGTCAACATACTATGTTTGAAAAAAAACAGACGACACAGGCAACATCCACAGTGGTGCCACATGTTGAACGTTGGGTACTCAAGAAAATATGTGGTAGCCAATCTCCGGGTCAGTGTTCCATTGTTTTTATTGTTTTTAATGGTGAAATCCACATCTAAAGGAGAACATGAATCCAAAAGCATGTAGGTGCATCCAGCATCGAGGTCCTTCAAATCCTTGGCATATATGTGAACCAGATACAAAGATCCACTTTCAAAATTCCGTCATTGAAAAGGACTCCAAAATATCCGTTGCCTCCACTCCGGAATCTTCTGGCCAGAAGTTCGCACCTGGGCTAGCTGCCACTAGCTTTCGTCCATATCGATACATACACACATATACATAACTGATCATATATGCATATATTAGGTACTTGCATGAAGTATGTATACATCTACGTGTATATGTATATTTAATTAAAATACCCCATGGAATCTCCACTGGTAGGTCGTGGGGTCTGATTTTAGAGCCCATTTTATGCGTCCCCAAAGATTTCTTTTGAAATTGAACCTCTGTAGAATCATGTCCCCCAGGCGTATCATATTTGGTGCTATGTTTTCTGTCCGGTTGGGGGTGAGATTCTATAGTGGCCGAATTTGTCCGGACTTTGATTTTGCTCTTAGCAAATTGAAACTATCTTTAGGTGGCTCTCTCCATAATTCATCATTTTATCTTCATCTGCATTTTCAAAACTGACGTTCTCCAAAAAACGGGCGTTGAAATCAAAGCCCCCAACATCAGATCCCTCAAGGTGCATAAAAAAATCTGTCTCAAAGAAATGAATGCTTTTAGAGATCCCCCGAGGGTTCTGATTCTAGAGAGAAAATTCCCAGGGGTATTATATATATAATATATATAATATTATATAATGCATATACAGGACATATGTATATTGATTCAAGACAGAAGCAGCCATCACAGCCATCACTTAAAAAAAAAAACACTGGTCACCCTGCACGCTGAAGCACGCCAAGCGTTTCGATTCACTGGCATTTTCCGCCTTGCAGGCAGTGATCGAATTGTGGCTCCGGGATGTTGCATGGAACTCTTGTTGGAACAACAACAACAACAACAACAACAACAACAACAACAGCACCAGCAGCAGCACGAGGCATACCTCTACATCCCATCCAAGCAAACAATAAAATGTCAGCATCTTCAATGAAGGTCGCGGTTGGAAAGTGTTGAGTTGGTAATGGATTTGTATCGTCATTTATTGGACGCATACTTGTTGCATGAATCAACAACCGTGATGAAAGTGGGTCAGCAACAGGAGGTGGATGTGTCCGCAGTATAGACTACTACATCTACACAAAGCACAAACGACTGTACACAAAATATCATTTCATTACGAAAAAGAAGTACATTTATGATGCTTCCAAATCCTCAATCACATAATCACCAACTTCAAAGAAAATGTTGAGGCCATAAAAATCTCACTCACATTGAAAAATCATTTCATCATGATTTTGTTTTCTTCATCTTCTCTTTCTTTTGTTTGGGACGTGACTTTCCTTCATGTTTGTTGACCAAAGCAAGGCAGCCAAAGCAGCCAAGGCAGCCTCGAGGACCATGACCAGCGCAGCCTCCAACTGGGAGTCCTGGCAAAAAATCCAGGGATATCTTGGGGCAAAAAGATGGAATTTATCTTCCTTTCATATCTTTCTATCTATCTATCTATCTATCTTTCCGTCCATCCATACATGTGTATGTATGTAATTTGTAAATAATCAATATCATAGGATTATGTTTCACAATAGACATGAGGGATTGAACCAATCGATACTGGGATACAGTTTGGGTAACTCATCTATAAACGGGATTTACTACGGAGATAAAACATGTGGATATAAAGGAAGAACATCCCAAGTATGATGGGAATTTGAAACAAATACCAAAACCAGACTGGCTGAAAGAAAAACACTACTTCTGATGGTCACCGAGGTACTGATGCATCCTGTGTGGGATAGTGATATAGAATGACAGGAGCCCTAACTGTAATACAGAGATAGCATCAACTTATATTTGGACAGTAGCAGCATGTAACAGCATTGTAATAGGAGCTAAATTACCTGCAAGGCCTTCGAATGTTATGGGACAGTTGGGCTCATGTTCAACCCCAAACGTAGGATTTAAATGGATTTTAATCATTGCTTTTTATTCGTTTTCAGTATACAGTATACCCCAAAGATACCCTCTGGTAATTTAACATAGCTATGGAAAATCATCATTTTCTATGGGTAAATCAACTATAAATGGCCATTTTCAATAGCTATGTTAGTTTACCAGAGGGTATGCAGTTCCAGATTTTCCCAAACGATCCAAACAGGTCCTTCAAGACTCGGACGCCTTCAGGTTCGGCCGTTGTCTCGTACAGCCTCTGCCTGCGGGTCGCTGTCATATCTAACAACTAGCCTCTGTTAATCTAACATAGCTATGGAAAACCACTGTTTCAATAGGCAAATATAGGTGAATCCTCTACATACGGGTCGTCTTTGATAGCTATGATAGATTACCAGAGAGTGTAACAAGTACTGTTTCTGGCTCAAACAAATATGTTCCTCTGGCAAAAGGGAATCCGAAGTGTGTCAATTGAAACATTCACAACCATCAACCAATCAACACAATGGGTCAACAGCTCAAACGACAAGACATGATATCAACATTTTTTCCCGTAATGCCATCAATCAACCATGGCACCTATCCATCCCCGATCATATGAAACACACCAGATGTCTGTGACCCTCATATGAACAAGTTCAATACTAAACCAGGTTTTCCAATGAGACATTTCCTATTTGCATCTATTTGCGGTAAATGATTACTGTATATTCTTGTTCATCTTCCGAAAATCAGGTATGTTTGTCTCTGAATAGGCTATCCTCCTTGGCTTTAGCAATGCTTGTCACCAGTCTCACCATCTGGATACCCTCTGGTAATTTAACATAGCGAACTGGAAAATCACCATTTTTAATGGGTAAATCCACTATAAATGGCCATTTTCAATAGCTTTTTGTATGTTTACCAGGCCGGGTAACCATAAATTGGGTGCTCCCTCTACCCAGCCTGGCCCCCCAAAAAAACCTCCGCCCCGTCCAAGCTCGGAGTTCCCACAGCCATTGCTGGGAGGTGTGCAACACAAAACGGCAGGCTGCAGCGGCAGCCTATTGGGATGGAAGAATGGACACCATGACTATGGTCGACTATGGTATACTATGATAATTTTCTATGTTATTTATAGACATAACATGACATAACTGATATTTTAATACATTTTAAACAAGTACAATACAATTACCATCTTTGGGACTTCAGCGCTTTGAGACACCAAACCATGTTTGGTAATCGTTTTGAGTCTTTAGCTTTTAGCCATGTCTTGGAGTTTTTGGGACTTGACCGGCAATGTGTTGTTATCTGTTGGGGGTTGACCAACGGCTGATCCAAATGGGATCCAATGGGCAGGTGATCCATGCACGTTCCCTCTGAACTCGACCATTGCTGGTGGAAAAAAAAACCGGGTTACGCAGGGAAAAAAACACTCTTGACATCTCTTGACAAATGGCTATATGCATCATCATCCTTCACACGTTGGGTGCAGCCACAAAATTTATGTTGCCAGAGATATGTTCGGCAGTCCAACAATACACGCTCTGCACGTTAAAGGCTCATGCAACATGATTCTACTCCAAACACTGGTTCTTGTAGTGAAATGATCAATTAAATTTCTACATAAGGCTAGCTAAGCGATTCGCATTTTATGATAGATCCCCAGCACCGTTGAGTTTTCTTCGATTTTCACATCAGTTGGATCATCCAAATCCGCCTGCCGGGCTTTTTCACGCGAGCCCCATGAAGTCTCATCCCCGTCCCGCCTTGGGCATGTTCAAGAAACGCATCAGTAGTTCTTCACCGTCCGACAAAATGTCTGGCCTCGGCAAGCCGGCAAGCCGTGGTCAGCCGACAAGTCAATTGGCACCGATGTGTACATTGAGGTTCAATTCTTACATACACATGTGTATACAGTATATACATACAAAATATACAAATACGATCAAATACGTATCTTTATATACGTCGCATATTCTTGGAGTATCTCTCATTTTCTGGCCAAAGCCATACTGTTGGTTCTCTATTCCATGCTGTCCCTATATGTCCCTATGATATCACATCATGGATGGCTATATACTGCAATTACTGTAACCGAATTGCCACATCCAGTCTAGTGTTTCTTTTCATTGTCTTTTGATGCTTAAATCAGATCCCCCATTATCGCACTGCTGCTTCTATATCACATCGTCTTCCCATGATGATTATCGATGCTTGTAATCCCCAATTTGCAGTATCTTGATGGCCAATTTCCAATTTCAATGAGAAAAAGAAACATGATTTCACCAACCGCCCCAGTTCAGTGACCCCCATTTCAATCTGCGGTTGTTGCTGGTTGATAAGCCCTTCACTTTCCCTGTCAAAGCCTCAGCAGCCTCGACACCGGGAACCATCGGTAACCATCGGGAACCACTGGAAGTCCCCCGCTGCGCCAACAACTGCTGCAGGAAGACGGCCAAACGAGGCACACGCTCCTCATGGCCGTTTCCATCCAGTGCTTTCTCAACAGCAACTTGGAGTCCATGGATGTTGATGCTCACCACCAAACTAGGGGTGTCACCAACAACACAACAGAAACGTGATGAATTCTATGAATTGGGGGAGTTTTTCAGACTGGCTTTCCACCTGCATGCCATGCGTTGCAAGAGTTGCGCGGTAAACTCACCGGAACACATGGTGAATGACCAGCTGAAACTGGTGTTTTTTTTCCAGATGGTTCATCAATGTTCATCATACCAACAATTCAACCTGGCAATGGACATCCCAAACTTTAAATAGGAACACATACACGATGATCAATGATGCTTATTCAAATACATTGCATACTTTCCAAAGCCAGGTAAAAAAAAAACTGAAGAGATCCGAAGAGGTAGTTTTTGTTTGTTATTTGTTTTCAACATCAAGTGCTAGTGATACCCCACAAAAACAAGCCCATGGCATCCGTCATCCATTCCTGCACAGTGTTTGGGTCATCGTTGCCCCACCAGTAATTTCGAGGCCTCAGCAAACAGGTGAACAAAACAACATTTGCTATCCTAAGTCTGTCCCATATTGAACATCTGTGTAGACACAGGGAATCGATCTATAACACATCTTTATTGGTATATGTATACATATTTGTCATCTTTGTGTATAAATGTATACATAGATAAATATTATACAGTATATATATAAGCTGTATTATATAGATCAATAGAGTGCATGACATATGTATATGTATATATATACACAATGTTCATTTATACAGCATGTAATAAATAAATAAAGTCATATTATATATAAACAGTATATCACATATATATAATACACAATGTGTGTATATACATCATAAATATATGTATATAATATGTCATGTATATACTGTATAAGCACACAAGATGTGTACACATAAATCTGTCTTTCATGATGGCAGCACTGACCTCCGTTGTGTTCAGTTGCCGAACATGCCACGAGGATTCAACAGGCTATGGATCTGAAAAGTGGGGAGAACCATGGTATAGCCACAGTTGTTGTCCTCAAAGAAGAGAAACGATTTAAATAAACAAACCATCAAATTCTGGTGGCATCCTATTTTGAAACAAACCTACATGGGGATACCAATGAAAAAAACACATGTAGATAATAAATATATGTAAACAATACTTTTCAGGGACACACATTTCCATCCGCAAATGTGTACCCACATTTGGGATGATCAAATATACCTATCTTGCCTTGTTGGCTACGATAGGAAATTGGTCAAAATCATGCTACCTTTGTGGATGGTGGACATCCACATGTGTGGGACGTTTAGTGTTGACTCCCTGTCCACGGTTCCACATTCAAGTTGGTAGCTTCACCCAAATCAGGATCTCCTACCTGGCTTTGAGCAGATTTCTCTTTCGCATGGCTTGTGTCACAGGGTATATTCAATGTATTCCACATACCCTCCAGTAATTTAACATAGCTATTGAAAATACCCCTGTTATAGGTGATTTACCTATTCAAAATGGTGATTTTCCATAGCAAACTGTTAGTTTACCAGAGGGTAGTGGCAATGGACATTTCAATCGCTGGTTGAACTTGATTGACCACTGCCGTTGTCTGGGAAGCCCCTGCAAAGTTGGAAGTTGGAAAGAGACCTCGGGGCGTCAGGGCTTTGGGTGAAATGACACACACACACAGAGAAGCAAATTCTGCTGACTTTGAAAACATGTTGCGGTCTTTATGGCAATTTGGACTTGTGGAGCCAAGAAATCTGGAACCAACCTATCGACCCTCAAAATAGCTGAGAAGATTGCAACTGCTTTTGGTTTTGGTGCTCGAAAGCTCTGCTGCATGGTGCTGGACCACAGCATTGCATGTGGTGCATCAAGCAGTCTTATATTTTTCACCCACATAAACCGCTGTTCAGCGACTCAAGGTGTTATTCATTGTTATTCGGCCTAAGGGGGAACAACCATTGTAAAACGTTCGAACAAAGAGTCTTTCAAAAGGCACTCTCACTTTTTACTGAAATGAGCGGCTGCAGTCTTTGCTGGAAACTCTGCACCAGAAAGGCTGGGTGAGCTTGGGTCCCAAGCAATTTTGCATGGTTCCAGTCGGATTTGATAGCACTTGAGGAGTAAGCACCGCTTCAGTATGATAGAAATATACCGATGCTATCCAATACTGTCCAAATCTATCCAATACTGTTTGTTTTTTTTGGGCTATATCCCAGATTCATGATTTCCCAATGAATAAGCATATGTGATTCTACCCAGGGTAGGATAAAAATCGTTTCTGTGCTGGATGATGCTGGATGGGCTCAAGTGGGCTCTTTTTTTTGGTCTGGCGGGGTGCGCCAAACACGTTCTCTTGCATATATAAACTAGTGTACTCTCATAATTGTCTCAAATGTATCCACATGTCTATAATTGACGGTAACCAACAAAATTGATGGTCTGTTAGGGCAAACCCTCGGTTTGTGTGGACAAATGCGCAGCCCCTAGTGCAAGCCACTGACAGGTGATGTTCAAACTTGTTCAACCCTCAAAGGGACGTGTGGGAATTCCCCTATGCATCACCGGTTGACGATCTTTGATGAGGTTTGTGACAGTCATTAGTCCAATCAATGGTAATCAATGTGTATAACGTATAACCGTTGATATTTGCGGGGCTTGGATAAAGTGAATGAGTAACCCCAAAATGCGGTTGTATAAATCCACCGACATCCCCTGACTTGTTGCTGATCTTGTCCCTGGCTAATCAAGTCCGTCCAATTCGCTTCCCAACTGCCCAATTTTTCTTGGTTCAGTCCTCTCCATCTAAATCATGCGTATTAATTTCTCAACTTAACTCTTGTACAATTCCTACAGTTCTATAAGTTCTATGATCATTATGATCTGTTAGCAAAAGAATCCAACCAATTTGGCGAGTTTCTCAGCGAAGCTCCGCGGCATGGCATCATTGTTTGCTTCTGCGTTTGACGGACTGTGCCAGAGCGAAGGCCTGGAAGCACTGGAAAGGTGGCAGCCAGGTGGCGTGCTTGCAATTGCTTGCAATGGAACAGCGAGTTATCTGATTATATATATGGATAACTGATGATAACTGGATAAGATAATAAGATATGATAAGATCACAGAAACATCCAGAAACTGGATAACATCAATGAGAATTGAGAAACACATATACATCATGTTACATGACCCACGCGAAGGGCGCTATTTTGAGCCGCAGCCAATGGCCATGTCATCAAGTTCCGGATCATTTTTGCTGTTGTTTTAATGGATTTAGGAGTAGTCTTCCTGAACATTCATGGGGGGGAAAACCACTGATTCATTAATGGACGTGTATACATATATATATATACACATACACATATATATATATATACATATGTATGATGATAACATTTCAAATCATAGACAACTCATAAAACTAGCAGCAATCTCGCCTAAGTTCATACAATTTATATCAATTTATATCAATTTATGTGTTTTCCATTGTTTTCCACCATCAATTCACCCATTGCCATTGCCTCCTGGGCCAGCTGTTTGATCTTCCGCCAATCTCCCTGAGCCACCAGATCCTGGTGGGCAGGGCAGTAGCTCAATGGGGAGACTGGCGGATGGCTCATCGTTGATCCCTGTGACAAGACCTGATTTTGGATGGCTTGGATGGCTTGGATGGTTTGGAAAGCTGAATTCTGACATGAGAATCACATGGTGACAATTGTGACATGAGAAACCCTAGAAACCCTCAGCATCGCGTACGTGCCAGACAGGTTTTTTGCTCACGATTTCAGATGACGTCGAAAGGGTCTCGGTTGGCCACCAGGTCCGCAGAATGTTGGCTGGGCCCAAGGCCACCCAAGCCCTGGGCTTCAGGATAAACCGAAGCCACTCTCGTGGTTCTAAGCAAATCGATCCCACTTGGTCAGAAGGTAGTCATTATATCAAAATATATATCAACATATATCAAAGAACTCTTATGTGGGCTTCTATTTCCTAATAATTGGTGGCTTGTAGCAGCCACGTTGAGAAATTTCACCTGCTAAGTGGGATGATCTCGCTGAGCGCCCAGCTTTTGCCCATCACTGACAGGCGGCGCCTCTGAACGATGTATAGCATACCGGCATTTTATCCAACCACATTTGGTGATACACTAATTTTTTGAGCTCCATGGAGGGACATGTCGGACATGGAGATTCAAGAGTTTGGTTGTGATCGTAACATGGATGTACACGGAGATTGTCTCAGTACATAGATTAACATATAGTGATGGCTGCACTGAGTTTTTTTTTTGCAATTCCATCAGTTGGATCTACAGTAATCCTTGTGCACGCATCTATACGTGTATGAACCCTGACCAGCTGACATGTTCGTGTATACATATATCTGGGTAAATAACAATAATTCACCAGCCTCAGATAATGCCATATGGGGATGATTCCCCTTACTAACCATCATTCCAATGAGGTCGCAGTGAGGTCGTTGTAATTTATCCACGTAATATATATATATGTATATGTATAATAATATAATATATAATCAAATGTTATATTATGACTTATAATTATATTATGTATATGTATACACACATATTTTCAAGAATTGTCACGTCTACATGCAGAACCAAATATTTGTCGTCAGATTCTCTGTCCGTCCAACAGGCTGACAACCTTGCAATCCTTTGCACAAGAAAGTTCACCAACACCGACACTTCATGCATCTCTGCTTAGTGGTTTCTCCCCCTTACAAAATATGATATAGTAGTATATATATATTAAACTATATATATATATATACACTATTAATATATTATATAATATATATGTATATATGGCATCTTCATCCCAAGTAGGGACGACAAGATCTTGACGCAACACAAAGCAAATGCACATGTGAGAATTGACAAAGGCCTAAGCCTGCAGGAGAGTCACGCAATATACCACACATTTATACAAATGATCTCTCAAGAGCCACAAACAGACTGGCGCTGTGGTGCGGTGCAAAAGAACAAAAATAGCAACAACTCCGTTGAGTGCGTTCTCGAGTTTCAAGATTTTATCAACGGAGATCAATATTCTGGCCGAATTCGCGGCTTGTGTTCAAACGGACAAAATGCTTGGCCAGTCTTTCCGATTGAACTGCCTTACTTACTGCTTGGGTTGTCGTCCAGGGTCGGTGGCTGGCTGCGCCATACTCAGGCATCAGAACAAATCATCCTTTCAGTGAGCTGTTGCTTTCAATACAAGAACATGGGTGTCCAGAAATGTCAAGGGGACCCCAAACCCATTATTTTACCATGGACAACACACTTAAAGACCATGAACTGATGGATGGCCGTCGGGATAAACTTCAGATAGCTTCAGATCAGCAGATCCTTTATCCGCCTTGGTAGCTGAAAGCGCATTGCCACGGCCCTGCCGCCAGCGGGAAGTAAGCAATTCCAGTTTGTCAAGACCCTGGCAGCTCTGCCAAGGGCTCCGCAGCGTGTTGCAGCACCAAAACAAATGGTCCAAATCTGCAAATATCTTAGCAAATATAAGTATTGTTCTTTCTAAAATCATTTTACACTGAGTGTTCAATCAACCTTACTGATATAGATTTATTTTTGGTGGGTTTCCTTCACCACATGTTGTGTGGACAAGGACTAAGCAAGTGAAAACATCTGGCACGCCGAAAAAACGGATATGCTTGGATGACTATATTCCATAGTGAATGCATGCTTCATGACAATGGTGAGTAGCTAGCCAACTAGCAATGAATGGTTCGTGGGTACCTAAATTAATTACATCTCTCTTACTTCCAGTTTGGCACTAAGCTCAAGTGCTATACAGTTATGTGCATTCAAACAACAGCGTCATCCAAGCATCTCCCTCAGTCATACAAGGCAAGACCTGTGTGAGTACCCCTCCTGGCTGGTATCTGTTAGGCATGCAGCCGTGCAGGTCAAGTTTGGCAACATCCTAAACCTTCCAAATTTGGGGTAACAATCAATGTCAACCATTGCCAGTTGACGCTGATTTCGTTGCTAAAGAAACGGTTGGCTTCACCCCGTGTCGCACCATTGGGAGTTCGTCTTCCAGGGAGAGTAGTCGTTTATATAAAGATCAGCGCAGGGCCGCGGAAGGGTCTTGGTCCAGAGTCATATCAAGAAATTGAAAACAAAAACATAAACAAACACCACAACCAAAAAACACAAAGGGATATCCAAAAACAACTCCCAAAACGGGAGAACACAATCCCCCAAGCCATCCGCTGTAAATATACATTATCTATATATATCTTTATAAATAGATAAATATGTGTACGTATATATATATATACACATAATATACGTACATTGAAGGACATGGCTCAGGAAACAAACATCCATTGAGGTCGTTGGGATCCTCATCCGGGGCTAGTTTTCAGAGGTGCCTTGGCTGCCGGCATGATAAGGTATTTCAAACGGCTATTATAGATTGTATCAAATCAGATATTGATAATGATTATAGTATCATTAAACAAACGATTATTGATAATGATATCAAATCAAGGCTATTGACCTGACTCTTCCGCCAAGTCGTGACAGTGCAAGATTTGCAGCGGATCGCTCTCTGCGGCTTGCAAAGGCTGTGCACTGTAGAGTCATTAACTCAGAGGAAGACCAATGGAAGACCTATGGGCAGGATAGAGTTCCATTGTACCGTCGTTGCCAAGGCGGCCATTACAGGAGTCTGGAGCCAACCACACAGCGAAAAAGATTGGATGCTTGACTTGGTTGACTTGGTTGACCCTAGAGGCCCTAGACATATCATGGTCTGCATGTATCGTGTCGAAGGCGGATGGAACTCACCCACCTGTAGATATTCACCGCTTAGACTGATCAACCTCATATCAGCTTGTTTCTGGGCAACTCCCCTTTCAGCATTTTGTACCAGGAGGGCTTGCCTGCGGAAGGCCATGGAGACAGATCACCCTGTGTCTGCGTGTTTTGATAAGTCTCTTGAGAACAAGTTGAATATATACAAAGTCTCAGAGGAATACATAGTCAATTATATATTATATTACATGAGAATCAAACATATCTTGGGAAGATTTGGACAGTATCTACAGTACATGATCCAGATACTCTAGTGTAATGGAAGGCAGATGTTTGGATAACCTATCAAAGTATCCAAGTATTACATAAGATACAGTAATGCAAATGGTCAAACAAAATCAAATGGGTTTAGTGTCCCAGACCTTTGAATGTTGGAAACATAGTCAGGCCAGGAAAACGGGTGCAATCTCCATAGACAGATATCAATCAGCAATCACTTTGCTGTTACTGAGTAACTTGCCCGCACCTTTGTGAGATTGCCATCCTGTTTTCAGGAGTTGCAACATTATATACAGCACTATATAATATAATGATTGGACACCATCAACTACAACTATATTTGATAGGACAACCAATTTCTTCAACAAACATGCGTCCTCTGTAATCATAGCATGCTTGAAAAACGCATACCTGAGGCCTCCCACCTGGTGAGTTTCCTGGGGACCCATAACCCTGATAAATCTCCGTCCATGTCTTGTTGGTGTACATACACATTCCTGACGTCCCCAATAGAATCAATAGAACGGCTGGTGATAAACCATACGAATGACAATGGATGACATTGCACAATGTTGTGTGCATCTTTTAATCGGTTTCGCTGCACAAGTCTCGGGGTGTTTACTGTAAGACTATCACAACAATGGGATCTTGAATCAACCAAGAATGTTATGGCTTATGTTGCTGTAACGTCAAGTCATCATCTAAAATGCTATACAATCTAAACCTCTTATAGCTATGAGGCTATGAGGCTATGAGTATGTAACAATATGTAATTATATCTCTTGATCTCTATGTAACCCACTCTTAAACCATAACACTTTCTTTTCCAAGTCATGTCACTGCATAACTGAAGAATGATCTTTGCCTTCAGAAAGCTAGTGTGTTTTGCTATTCAAACAACCAACACAACAATAGTCTTGGAAAACACAGGATATCTGATCATGCATCCCCAAAAACACGAGCGGGCTTCTACTAGCCCGACACTAGTAGTAAACAATAGTAAACCATACCCAAGTTTGAATAAATTTACAATAAATGATGGGTATACGGTATACACAAACCATCAAATCATGGGTGGCTTATTATTGCTTCACTACCACTATGTTATATTTGTTATATGTCCAACAAGAGAAGCAGTTGCCTCCTGCAGAGATCTTCACAGTGAAATCAGTTTCTTTTCAGGCCTCAAAGATAACAGCATGGACAGCAAGGGAAGGTACAGAAAATGCAATCAATGACCTCGATTGTCTAAGGTCTCAGGTTTACCTTAAACTGTCTAAAAGTTCCCCCTAAAATGGGGGTATCCCAAAACCATCAATTTCAATACCAAAACTAAGACAGTCTAATTTGGATGATTTCGGGTAGCCCTATTTTAGGAACCCCCTGTATGGTCATGGTTGTTTGTTGGGCTACCGTGCTGTCCCCTATGATTACCAACTGCTGACTTTTTACGAGTTGACAACGTGTGATCACTTCCAAAACTAAAGGAACCAACTTGGACCTTCGATCAGAGCTCTGCTTCCAATCACGATCCTGGATTACAAACAACTCTCATATCAAACCTGTCATTTAGGTATTTATATGATAATATGTAGGCATAATGTACAATGTACATCTAATCATATCATGTTGAGATGTTGAGGCTTTCCCCAATCATGATGCTGTTTTATCAATTCCAAATGTTTTATCTTCGTTGAATTTGCCGTATGTTTATGTCCCCAACATTAAGAACATGGGTATGGGTCACTGAAAATGCAACAACAATCAAACACATCTGTGGCGCCTTGGGTCTTCAGTTGTGAAACATTACGTGACCCAAAAATCCACTGGTATTGACAATCACTTTCACCATTAAAATGGGGCCGGAGGGGCCTCCCCTCCATTTCGCCAAAGCATGTTGGATACCCTGATCCACAGGATATCCCCATGAGTTCCCCATACAGGCTTCCCTCTGATATCCCCCCATAAAATTGGCACCCTACCCGCAGACAAAGTGGAACCAAGCCGCAACTGCGCCAAGACCTTTCCACCTACAGCCACAGTTGCTGGTTTCATCTATGCTATTTCGCAAATCTATGTGTAGATATTATGTAAAAACAAACACATTCATTCAGATAATACACACTTATATATTATATATACATAGACATACATGAATATGTAGGTGTTGCGAAATTGATAGAGCATATTAAGTGCAAATAAGTGTACAAAATGGAAGGTACTTTACTTAATAAAAGCAAATTCATTTTGCCTAGCGCCCTCCCCACTGCAAAAACAACAATTTGAACAACATGAAAACGTCTGTATATACTGACTGACATTTTTGCGGACATATTTTTGGATATCTATCCGGATGCAGTTTTGTTTTCCAGTCTGGGACACTTTTCCTTGCTATTTGCTACACTTTGGAGCAAACAACTGTACTTTGCTGAATTTTGGAGCTAAAATTTGCCATTTGCACTGTTCATTATTTTTTCCATGGTTTTACTCGATTTTTCCGTGTTCATTGATTTCATCGATTGTTCCATAGTTTTCATTAAAATTTCCATGGTTACAATCGATTTTTCCATGGTTTCAATCGATTTTTCCTTGCATAACATGCGCCTGGTGAACATGTAGAATATACTATAGGTTGAAGCACAACCCTGTTGGATCTAAATAGTGGCATTGGATTCTATCATAGTGTTGGTGGGTTTAGGGTTTAGTTATAGTAAGCTTGGTTTAGGGTTGGTTTAAGGCTTATTTAGGGTTTATTCAGGGATATTTAGAGTTGGTTTAGGGTTTATTTAATTTAGGGTTGGTTTAGGGTTTATTTAGGGTTATTTAGGGTTGGTTTAGGGTTGGTTCAGGGTTTATTTAGGGTTATTGAGGGTTGGCTTAGATTTATTTAGGGTTGGTTTAGGGTTTATTTGGGGTTGGTATATGGTTGGTTTAGGGTCATTTAGGTTTGGTTTAGTGTTTATTCAGCGTTATTTAGGGTTGGTTTAGGGTTTATTTAGGGTTGGGTTAGGGTTTATTTAGGGTTGGTTATGTCGGGTTGCTTTAGGGTTTCCCTAGGTTGGTTCAAGGTTTATTCAAGGTTTATGTAGGGTTGGTTTAGGGTTTATTTAGGGTTATTTAGGGTTGATTTAGGATTTATTTAAAGTCTGTTGAGGGTTGGGTTAAGGTACATGTAGGGATACAAGGGGTGTGTGTGTATATAACAATAGATATATAGGTAGGTAGGTAGGTAGGCAGGTAGATAGATAGATAGATAGATAGATAGATAGGCAAAGCATGGTAAAACCACAAAAGCCACACACCAACAAAAGCCACAAAGCCAGGCTGGAAAACAAAAAAACCAAACGAAAATAATCCCAAAAAAAATGGCCCTCCCATCTATCCTGTCACATATTCTGACATTTGTACTGGCATATCTTCTGACATATTTTCTGACATACCTTCTGGCAATTCTTATGAAATATCTTTTAACAGTCAATACTAGGGTAAAATATGTTGACACCAACATTTTTTTGGATCTGACAAAACTTAAGAGACACAAGACACAAACACTGGCATGGTATGTTGTGACATTGGCTGTGGCGAATTTCGACATAGATTCCACTGTCCACGCTGGGACCGCCCCGAACACGAGGGGCCAAATAGAATGCAGAATGGCTGGAATGTCTGAATATGTGTCAGATAAAATCTCGGATAGAATGTTCTTAAAAATGCCAGAATATATGCAGGATATATGCATATTTTTTCTATCAAATAAGTAGAAGGTCAGAGACGATGTCAGATAGATGTCAGATAGAATGTCAGCTGGCAGGGATCACTCGAAGACAGGTAATTTTCATCTATCAAACAAACGAACAACATATTAATATTCAGTTTGACACTGTGTTGCTACGACATTTCTATGCAGTCACCAACATAATGCAAAACATGCTCAAACCGTTCATCAACGGAACCTGAGAAGACCTAGCAATTTTCTACTATTTTGACACCATGTTGAGACCTGAAACGCCATACGCAGTGCGCGGCTCGGCTCGTTGTCCCCCCTTTTCCTGCAGGCTCGCAATCTGCGGCTCGCCAGATCCGGTATGTCGAAATATTTATTGATGTTTACATATTTTGATTATGATCGTATATAGATTGAATGCCAGGGTAAAATGTCGGATTCTATAGCTCAGATCCAATATCAGAATATATGTCAGATAATATGTCAGACAACAGACAGAGAATACCAGACAAAAGAGACACAATGTCAGCCAAAATGCCAGTTGGTATCAGTTGGTGGGTGTCACGCGAGGTAAAGCAATTCTGTTCATTCTTGTGATCTGATGGGTAAATAACAATGACTTCTGCTCGCAGCCGAGGTACTTCCACAAACATGGCCCCCAACTCGACACTTTGCCATCTTCACATAGGCTTCAATATCCCTGAGCAGTGAAGGTCTGGTGTTTAATTCAGCAAATGTTGAACCATCCCCTGCAGAATTGGAGAGTCATTGAGGCCCCAATATCCTGTTTACTCAACAGGAATCTATGATGGAAACCAAAGTAACTTGCCTGCACAATAATGGGGCCATGCTCCCAGATAGATTCAAATGCGCTAAGATTCTTATGATATATTAGTAGTATGTATGTAGTATGTATAGTATGGGTCAACAACTGGAAGTGGCATGGTGAAAGCACTTGGCCTGTTTAGTGGAACGATTGGCCCTCCAGGCAGCACCATCCCGGTTGGCGCGGTGTCTTGCACACCGCCGCTAACAGTTGCAATGTATATATTACTGTATGTATTACTGTATATATTACTGTATATCTACCTACCTACCTACCTACCTACCTACCTACCTATCTATCTATCTATCTACCTATCTACCTATCTACCTATCTACCTATCTACCTATCTACCTATCTACCTATCTACCTATCTACCTATCTACCTATCTACCTATCTACC
>Ga0126342_10002107_pt1 | contig 30170 bp, 28 predicted proteins | sample Cyp1metagenome_FD_92528 | JGI IMG/M metagenome (GOLD analysis project Ga0126342, IMG submission 92528) | Coral microbial communities from Lord Howe Island, Old Settlement Bay, Australia - Cyphastrea 1 metagenome | ecosystem: Host-associated > Invertebrates > Cnidaria > Coral ...
TCACAATATTTCATCCTGGTGGCGTCGCCACAATGACGTCATGAGTATTCCCCAATTTCTATCATCATTCCACTTTTGCGAATGGAATACATATAATGTAATATATATATATATATATATAAGTTTGGATCTCATTCTCATTTTCCTGCCAGGAACTGCATTCACATTCAGCAACGAGAGTTGCAGGCATTTCGAAGTTCATTTTTATTTTCCTGCGAGGAACTAGCTTCACACTACAGTCAGCAACCACAGTTGCTAGGCACTTCCATGCCTAAAATGGGATCAAATTCAATGGCCGGCCATAAATGCTAAAAAGCTGAAATCCCAAATGTCGGTCACCGGATTTCGGCTTCCAATCCTTCTCAACGTGGCTGTGCTGTTAACAGCCTAGGGCATGCACCAACAGACTAGAAGAAGCATTAGCAAGTTCCAAAACAAGGCTGCGCTTGTCTACAGGCAAATTGCTTAGCAAAACTTGCCCCATGACATCCTGGAGATAGTGCTCTAGGGTACGCCGAGATTGCCAGCGGCCTCGCCAAAGGATGCGATTCAGGTCTTCCGTGTGGTGAAAAAGCCAAGAAGCGCCGCTGCCACGCAGACTCTTGGGCGTCAGCCCTCGAAGTTTTTCAGAAGTAGCCACACCCAGAAAGCCAAAAAGCTTGTTCCAGCGAGTTCGAAAAATGCCAGCAGAGCAGTTAAAAGAGACACTTCAGCAGGGTAACCACCAAACAAAGAATCTAAGAAAACCACGGTCAGATGGTCACTGATTCTGGCGTGTTGCCTCAAAATGAAACGGCTGGTTTTGGCATGCAAAATCCGAACATAGCAAATGAGCTCATCTGAAAGAACATCGCGAGGCAGCACCAAGTCGCACCGCTTCAAAGGCAAGATTTCGTTTGGCCGTAGAAGACCATGAAACCCCAGAAGCAAGGCTGCTGCCATTTTCGGCCATGACCAAAGAAGACACAAACTGACGGCAGCTTGGAACAAAGCAGCAGGCATCACCATAGAGCGCTCGACAGGTTCTGCTTCTTCCCACTTTTTCAAGGTTTGCCAAGCAGCAGCGACAAACCCTCGATAATTCGGAAAATGGTCAATCACACTATTGATCGTTTCAGCAAAAGTGTACTTGGGATGCCCCTCATAAAACAGAAACTTCCCAAATCCAACAAGAGCAACGCTCATGACATGAGGAGGCAGGCAACTTTCAGAAATTTCACAACCTAATTCTTGGGAAATCCACAAAGAAAAACGTCTAAAACATTCTTCTCTTCTTTTGTTTGTGCCAGTGTGCCTGTTGGCCGTGGGATCCAGGGACACGCCAGCTCGAGATGCTGCAGTGTATTGACTAAATCTGGGCATCAGCACTTCGCGGATTGCTAGAAGCCAGGGTCAAAAGCAGAATCAACCGAGCCCAGCCACTGAACGGCCAACACAAGCCATCTGCGCGTCGAATAAGATCGAAAGAAATAGGATCTCCCCTGAGCAGATCGTGAAACCAATGTGGAACTTCTTCTGACGGAGTTCTCAAAGGCACAAACCGTGAAATATCATCTGAAGCATTATCACCAGAACCCAAATGAATCAAATGAGGATAAAGGTCACCACCGATGATATAAGGAACAGCAGACGCCAAATAAAAATTCAATTGCTTGCTACTAGATCGACCCTTCGCATTGCACCCAACAGTGACTCGTGAATCCAACATGGCACAAAAACGTGAGTGAGGTGACGTTTTGCTGACATGCTTCAACAAACTGCGATATGACAAATTCTCGTTGATGTTGATGTGATTTGTACGGTGAAATTCATATTGCAGCAGTTTTTCCAGCGCAAACTTCGACCAAGTTGTCCAATCCAGCGAGCAGGTGATGAGAACGGACGAGCTATGTCATCATTTTCAGAGTCATGGTTTTGAAAATGAATGCAATTCAAATCAGCTACTTTGTCACACAGGGGGATAGGATACCCAGTTGCGAACTTAGCAACATGCTCGTTCAAACGTGGTGCCCTCCCAAACACTGCTTCAACTGATGGCCGGCACAAAGCAATGAATTTCGTTCGCCGAGATTCGTCAAAAACTCCCCTCACGCGGAAGTGGTCCCGCTTGAAACCGCATTGGCACTGGCCAGACAGTTTAGCAAACAAAGGATTGTTCCCTAACCACCAACTCATTTTTTCAAAAGGGGTACCCCATGAACAGAATGGAAATTTGATGGAAACCAGCCCGCGAGCCAATAGCCTTTTGTAAATATCCAGTCTGAACATAATAGAACTCCCAGGTTGCTCAATGCTGACCACAAGATTGTAATACAGACAAAGGTACAAAATAAAACCACCGCGCATAGCAAACTGATTTCCCTTGTAAGTCGCCGGTTCCGAAGGGTCAAAACCAAAAGGTTCCAACTTAGACCTGACCTGGGGTCTTTTGAGGGTACCAAAAGTTGTGCAAACTGGCGCCACATGCCACGCTCGAACCACTCTCCTGCACAAAAGACCTATAATAGCTGAAAACGTGGATGGGAGAAGAACATCACCCCGAGCTCCGTCAGCTATATCAAAGCCAAGGTGGACTCGGCAGCCGCGAGATTGATGCGCTGCACTCAACCGACCAGTGCCTCTGAAAATTTCACAGAAATCCCAAACAAAACCGTCAGAAAGACTTTGAGGAATATGACAAGGTCCCACAATGTCATCACCATGCAACGCTTGAAAAGCCCGTAAAGCACTGTTGTCGATACGAGTGTACGTGCCACGCTGCTCCGCCACTCTGCAAAGCTCTAAACAAACCTTTTTGTTGATTTCTGCCACACAAACTCCAGACCCTGCTAGAGAAGCATCACTGCAGAAAATCTTGTCCAAAGGTTCAGCCCGTAAATTGCTATATGCAAAGGGAGCGAAGATACATAGCATCAAAAGCTCTTGCTTGCACCCAGTTGATAATTGAAAGATGTCTTTACGACCACACTGCTCACCTTCATGGAAAACATCAGATAACAGACTAAGTAAGGGTCTCCGAAACATAAGCACAAAAAACCCATGAGCCTACTAACATCTCCAGTAAAGGTTTGGTACTGTATCCAATTCCAACAAGTCTAAGAGTCAGCTTGCAGAGCATGAGCACTCGAATGCGAGGAGCATTCACCAAGCCACGTCGCCCGTCTAGTTCACCGCCCAAAATAACACTGTGAAAAGAGTTGCGAACAGCTTTCTTTTTTGAACTGCGAAGTCCAACCTTTTCATACGCTGAGTTGGCATTGTTTAAAAGACGGTGATCTTCTCGGGGAAATTTGTGGCTCCCGGCAGGCATTCCTCTGGGAACTTTGTGGAGCACACCGTAATCGTCTATGCACAAAAGCTGGAAGGTGTCTCCACGGGGCAGCTCTTTCCGGTACTGGATCCACTGTTCTGTCTTGAGGCACCCAGCACGCTTGAGAAGAGTGCTATGTGTATGTTGAGCCACTTCAACAGCAAAACCAGTACCCATTGCTAGCGTTGAAAAACAACCTACCACTTGCTTACCCTCCAAATCATCAGTCCAACAACTCCAACCTCTAAATACTTCAGCGGGAAAAACACCATGGATGTGATTTCGATGGGCATGAGCAGGTGTAACGACAAAGCAATGATAAAAATCTTCAAGGTCATCCGCCCCAATAACTAAATCCTTGTCATCCTCCAAATAGATGCCGCAAAGAAGGCTGCCGTGAGAAAGCGACAAGGTGCTCTCATTCATCTTCAAACTGCGACCATTCTCGGGGATGGGGTTCAAAATTTGGCGATCCTTTTCGGGATTCTTGTAAACCGCAAAAATGCCACACCTGTATTTTTGCTCAGAGAGAGAACTATCCAGAAGGCGAAGTGAATGAACATCATCCCATTTCTTGAACAGTTTCAGCAACTCTTCTTTGGAACACAGGACATGAGCAGGTTTGACCTTTGGCCAGTCATCATTGGGAAGTTGAAGGTGAACAGGATCTTGAAAACCAGCTTTCAGCAAAGGATCAGTCAAAAACTTCTCGGAGTGAAAGGCTGGAGGGTGGTTGAAAACGATCCTATCCGCATCTAGTTGCACTGCCATGTTACTTTGTAAAACTTTTGAAGGCAAACTCAAACCAGTACCGGACTGGCCACCACTGCTACCAGAAGCCACAGCTTTGCTTGATGCTTCAAGCGCAGTGCCTGCTTGTTCATAGTCTGAATTGCGACGGATAGACCGTCCGCGGCTGTAAGAGTCAAGCTCGTGCCTCAAAGCCGCTGTTGCACCTGAAAGATGCTCAAGAGCTTCGTGGAGGTTGGTGCACTTCCCCACGGCTCTGTCGAGGCCGCTGCTGGGTCCGGGACTCAGGCGGTAAAACAACCGGATCATGGATTCCAAATCAGCAATCATCTTACTTTGAGGTAATGACATAGGCTGCCGACAACCAGACTGAACCTGTTTAGGTCTGCCCATCACCAACCAGTTGCAAACGGAAACAAAAGCGCGCAAATGCTCCCTCACTACAACTCGAAAGCGAAATCTGGTTCGGCGCCTGCCAAAAAGACAACCGCTGGGCGGTGGAATTCTCTCTGGGATTTGGCATGGCCACAGTTGCTTGGAGGAACAGTGGCTGTCCCCCATCATATGCAGGCGAAGTGATTGTCGACAAAAATTCCCTAGGGGGGTACGACTATCAAACAAAACTTTCAAAAGGTGGAACCCAAAGTCAACGGATGCTAAAAACTCAGGCAAAGGCACTGGACCAGCCTCAGCGGCTTCCGCTGCAACGTTGCCATTGGGGCAGCTCTGATCATAGGTCAAAAGGTCAGAAAGCCCTAGCCCTCCTCGTCGGCAGTCTCCGGGCCTGTCTTTTTGTTTCCCTTCTTCTGCCCTTTCCCTGGTTTCTTTGGCTTGTCGTCGCCTTGCTGGCTGTCTCCCTGCTTGCCTCCCGGCCGCACGTACTTGCTGCTCTTGTCTGAAATTCCCTCCAGGTCTTTGAGGAAAGCCAGATTTGTGGCGATCCATCTGGGATCTGCCAACTGGCCGTGAGCATAGAGAGGATTGGCTGCCTTGTGCTACTCTGTCTGGGAGAAAGGAGGGTCTTCTAGGCCAGTCAGCAAATGAGCCATGCGAAGGCCGCCGCCATCGTAGCAGGCCTGTTCGGTGAACACGGCCTGCATGACCACCAGCATCTTCAAACGCTCCAGTTGCCCCCTTTCCATGGCCTCGTACATTGCTGCTGCAATGAAGCTCATGTGGGTCAAGGTTCGGTGAGACCCTAGAGGCACTTGATCTTGAAAATGATACCAAAGGTCGCGAGGCTCCAACTCTGAAACATCCCCTTTTCGTCGGGCCAGCGCCAGTCTCTCCTTGAAGATCTGAACGACCTTGGCAGGGTGTCTCCTGAAAGAGTCGGTCAGCAACTGACGGGCTGCTATGCCCCGAACTCCGGTGCTTTTTGGCATGTCTTCGGAGTCGGTACTGTCGATGTTTCCGCCGAGCAGGGACAAGGGATCGTTCTGGTTGGTTTTGGACTTCACCAACTTCTCCATCAAAGCTGTCTGTGAAGTCAGCAGCTTTTCCAGAGTGCTCATCTGACCCAAATCTGGCTCTGCGCCGTCTTCCAGCTCGTCGCCCTCGGTAATGCCATCGAGAGGCGGCCGGGGCAGCGGAGCTTTCCCGGAGGCACCGAGATCTTTCAGCTTGCCCGGCCCACGACCGGCTAAGGAACGCAGGTGGGCCATTTGAGCACTTCCCAAGTTTTGAGGGTCCAGCTGAAAAAGTTGGGGAGCAGCTGCAGCTTGCACGGGAGACTCTGCTGGGGCAGAGCGGGCAGATTGGGCCTCGAGCTTTCCAATGCGTGCTTCCAAACGACTGACAGCTTGCACTTTGTCTTTGAGAGCCTTCTGGGTCACCTCGTTCTGAGCAAGCAAACGCTGGAGCAGCTGCTGAATGCCCATGTCTCCGCCTACGAGCGGAGGAGGATCCAAAGGTTCGCCATCCAAGGGGTCTGCACCATCTAGTTCTTCGACAGCTGAAGAGTAGTGTTCGAGTCGACCTTCTCCAGACTGAACGAAAACTGCTGCGATCTCGAGAAAGGCTCGGGCTGAAGGGAAATCGGCTTGCCCTCGGTATGATCCAAACACTTTCACTTCGTCTTCCGGAATGTGGTCCGGCTTGTCGATGCTCAAGCATTCTTCTGCCAAACTGTCCAAATCGAACAAGATAACACTCAAAGTTCGTTTGGACCGATTGACCGCCACCTTCACGGAAACCTCTGTGAAAGGACCTATCAGCCCAGAGTAGCCCTCTGTCTCGGCCAGCTCGAAGCATTCTGACTTGATGCCACCGTTGGGGATGCAAAGTAGGAAGCCAGAAGACACAGCTCTCACTGCGAAGGCTTGACAGCATTCTTCCTGGTATGTGAAGTGCAGCAAAGTGGGTCCACTGCGGTCTTCACAGGTGAGGGCCCCGTCAGGAAGCCCCATCACAAAGCTTGAGGAAGGCTACTGAGCCCTGCTCCCATGAGAGAACAGGGGGAAGCTCTGAAACTGCGAAAGAGGCCCTGGCAGATGTGACGTAGAAGGCAAAGACTGGACTGGACAAGCTCAGCACAAGGTTCCTGGGACCTAACAGTGCCTGCTGAAAAGGCGGCACTTTCAGGCCTAGTGGTGTTTAAAAACCGTTGTGCAGCCAAATGAAGGAGCAGAAGCTTCGTGAAAGGATCAACACTGAGTGCCACGCTACTGGCGGTAACGGCTCAAACGATCAGCCCTGATGAGACGCTCAGCAGGAGGAAAGCCAATGCCAGGTTCGTGCAGCGCCGACGCAATTGCCCTTGCCAAGCACCTTCGAAGGCCAGGACTCAGAGCGAGTGCAGTGATGACGCTGCCACAGCAAAGGCCAAAGATCCACGCCAGCAGCGCCAAAAGCAAAGTGTCTGATGTCCGGCTGGGACAAATGAGGCTCTGAAAGGCAAAGGGAAGGACTGCCAATTTGTCCCACATTCAAGACTTAAGCCCCAAAACTGCGTCAACATCATTCACTCAAAACTTGCGTCCACATACATACGTATGTTTAACAATGTTTAGGCCTAGGCGTTTGCTGGGCTTCTTGAGTGGCTATATGTCTGCGCACTTCTTCCTCCACCCTTGAAAAGGGGTCGGCGGCACCAGGGCGTTAGCCCATTTATATCCATAAGCAATACATTTCCATGAGTTCATACTTCCATAAAGAAGTGCTCTGTTTTTAAAGTTTCTGGATCTTACCACAGCATCGAGTTGCCGCCAGAAAAAAAAAAACTCAAGGCTCGGGCCACCGAAAAGAAGGGCACCAGGTTGTTGAGCTGTTCCTCTTGGTGTCTCCAGAAAATCAAGAAGAATGGAATAGAACGGACTTAACAAGCATTGAACAACCATGAAAAACCCATAACGTTGACTAGCCACGGGTTTCCATGGCTTTATGGGTGTCATGTTCTTACGGCTGCTTTTCAGTACGGTTTCAGCATTTCTATCACTAGATATCAATAGACACTTGTGTCAAGATATGTCTTAAGAGGCACTGACCCTGGTGAAGTTGAAGGCGCGCCATGGCGCGCCTCTGAGATCCGTGGCAAGGTCTGCGGACCTTGGGTTACTTCGGAGATCGGAGCAAATGCGCTGGATTCCGCTAGATCTTCTTGGCAATTCTTAGCATAGATGGGGGATGTTGGGGGTACGCAACATGTCCCGGGACGTGCTTCGCCTCTGACCCATTGCCACAATGACCCCAGCAAAGAAAACTGCAAGTGGATCAAGAGTACGGGTAGAAGACACCATAATACACCACCTATTGCATCAGCCCAATGTAATCTAACCATATCTAATCTGTATAAGCTAATTTACCCTAAACATCCCTAAACCTAATCTATCTCTAATTGAATCATGTAGAATCTATTTGTTGCACATCACTCAAATCATGAAGGCACACTTTCACAATGTCTCGCAACTGAGGAGCCATTGGAAGCCTTCAAATGTGGATCGTAAAGTCGCGCGTAGTCCTTGAAGCTTACCAGCAAAAGCTCCTGGCGCATCATCGACACCCGGCAATTTGCAGAGAGCAAAGGAGAAACATGGAGAAACCAACATGCGTTTAACCATTGATGAAGCGCAGAATGGGTTTTAAAACTGGCGGTTTCAAACAGTCTGGAAGCGACCAAACAACTGAACCAAGGGTTCTTTCAAAATTTGATTCAGACTAACTAGAGTCTATCAGAGTCAAATCTTGATTTACAATCGACATTCCTATGAACTCAGTGCATCTCAGTGCTATATTTTTTGTACCTGTACAAAGCCAAAAACCTTGATGTATCTTGATGTATCTTGGTGTCTTCAGTTCATCATGGTTCAATCTCCTCAATCAGCACTAGAAAGACTCGGCGCTGCATGGGATCTTCCATCTGATTCACCACTGACAACAGCACCTGCATCTGGGGACAAACCTCTGCTCTGCATCGATAAGACTGTTCATCAACCACCAAATATAGTATTCACATATATTCACATGCATTTATCATGCATTCACACAGTGATTCACACATATTCACTCTTGTAGATTCTTTTAGGCAATCTAGGCCACTGATGCGTGAAGGGTTGGAACATGTTGGAACACTTGTATGATTTGAGCATCTTCAGCAGGCGAGCGGTTTCACACCACGAAGTTGGAACTGAGCCTGGCCTTACAAACCTGACCTTGGAACGAGGTTCACATAGTTTCAATGAGATAAGCCGCATAGTGGGGGATTCCAGATTCGAGACATTCGGAGACATTGATACTGGAGATCGTTGGTGATCATTGGTGCAGTATGACTGAGTTCTACATTTCATCTTCATCAGTGCTGGGGACATTAGACAGAACTTCTTCCACAAGACACTGGACAGGGTATAAACAATGCCTCTAGAAGGACCTGCATGAACTGATCCGGCTGTTGATCAGACACTCTCAAGAAGATAAGAAATGATAGGAATAGGAATACCGCTTTTGACTGCTAGGTTTAATAAGTCCGCTGCGAAGTCGCTGCGGATCTGGTGTCCTCTCAAGGCTGCCAATTGCCCAGGAGACTTATGCCGAGACATTCCCGAACAACCTACACACAAATACACAGGAAGCCTTTGAGATCTTTTGGGACTTCAGCGGCTTCTGCGGATCGAATTACATTGTCCTTGCAGAGTCATCATAGGCCAGCATGGACAATTGTGCCTCAGCAGGATCTGACGTTTGCCAACTAGATCTGGCTAGAAGGACAATCTCAGAATGAGTAAGGATAGTAAAGGGTATGAAGTTCATCACCCTTCATGACTACCCATCACAACTGAAAGCTCAAGAGGCCAGGCAAAGGGTGCAGCTCAGAAACATCAGAAACTAACTCAGTAGCTTAGTCAATTCTAGTCAAACTTGGTATATCTATGTATATCTACGGCTATCTTATGGATTTTAATGGTATCTTGTTTTTGAGGCGCGCACCCAAGCGTCTTGTAGAACTGCCCCCAGAGCCTGGCCAGACTGAGGCCGAGGCCAATCTGTTGCTGAGCAAAACGAGTAAAACGAGGACAGTCCATAACAGTCCATAACAGTATCCTAACGTATCCATAACGTTTTAAAGTTCTCAGGTATCCTATGGCATACCTATGGCATACCTATGGTATCCGCAAGTAAACATCAAGTCCATGAAGCCCTAAAGTCCATAGAAAACATATTGCGCAGCAAAAAATGCACCGGGCAAAAATGTTGCTGCACTTAGGCCCAACTGACACGACATCCCACTGTTTGAGTTGACTGTGACGTTTACACCATGTCAAAAGTTGAGGGACTGGAACATGCACCCAACATCAGGTTGAGCCTTTGTGGGATCGGCAGATTGCCTCAAGCTGCAACAGGCTCAAACAAAGAATGACAGCTCTGAGTAAACTTTGTCAGTGTATCTATCCTTTTCCATCAAGTGGTTCCATTTTAAACTTGTACAATCTATTCCATGCACCACAGTCTAATTCTGCATCTCAGTCCCATGTCGAATAAGATGAATAAGACACAGTGCTACCTGCAATATCCCGGGAATCCCTCAGTTAATGTCGACAAGACAAACAGATACAAAGTAATACAAGAGAACATGTACATTCATGCCTTCCCCCTCACAAGCAATGGTGGGGGTGTCCAGGTGTCCATGAATTTGCACTCCAAAACATTCACAGCAAAGCACCACCAATTTGCAGCAGTCATTGCTGTGTATGTCATGGAGAGTAATGGAGAGTACGTTTTAACCACGACTTAAACAACGATTTCCAACCACGACAAACTTTTGGAGTCTACTCTACCACGACAAATATGTAAATACACACGACGACGATTGGCTTCACAAGTGCCCGACTGTGTCCGACATTTGAAGTTGTCTTTGGAAACCATGCGTTTCCATGTTGTGGTGTGACCCAACGCTTTATGTCATCCATGGCCTTATCTCCGGCGTTGCAGCAGCACAACTCCTGAGGCTTTAACAGCACAGTGACATACTGTAACATACTGTAACATACTGTACATACTGCAACAACACGCAACAACTGTATATACTGTAAATTGAATCTATTTGAATCTCACAAACAGAGTCCTAACTTTTGAGTCGTTCTAAGTCGTTCTACATCTTTCAGCTGCTCCCGGTTTGGATGGGGCACTCTGCTGTGGCGCCCAGCCGAGGTGTCGTGACGAAACAAGGACCTCTTCAAGATCTTCAAGGTGAAAAAGTGTGCTGTATGGCTGCCAATGCCAATCTGTAGGAACGGCACAACTTAGGCCACTTCCCGCATCCGCATCCCGCCTTTGTGAGGCGACCGCACTGTATAGGAGTTGCCTCCCATGGAAATGATGCTGCTTGCAGTGACATTGAGAGAAATAATCATACACTGCCAATCTGCTATGAGCTAGAACTGCCATTTTAGATACCAAACCGCAAGATACCGATTGTTGGGAGATACGTCTTTCAAACATGTTCAAACTCCGTCAGCATGGAGAATTTGCAGACTGGCAACAACATCAGGGCATTGCCTCGACAAGCGCCCAAGCTCAGACCTTGACTTGCGTTTTGCCGGAATACCCTTGCATGGCAGCAACCTAGTGCTCTCATGCTGCAGAAAAACAAACTCACGTTGATGCATAATATCGTCCTACAGCACACTCTGTAAGAGTATCCCGTATGAATCGAATGGCATCGTGATGTATCGTGTATCCATATATATCATATATGTAGCATATTCAGATATCATATTGAAAATTCTGAGGACATTAACCAAGCAAGCGCCGAACATAAGTTCTTTAGCCCCTTCAGTGCATGGTGCCGAGCTGCTGAAGCTGTTGAAACTAGGTCGAGCATCTGCGCTAGCTGGCCTGAACAATTTGACATCCATGAAATATCACTACAGATCATTACATTAAATCATAGCAAATCTTCACCCAAAATACCGAGGTTTAGGTCCTGTTGTTACGTTGGCTATTAAATCCAACAGGATTGGAGTGTCGCCTTTGGTTTGAAAGTGGTCAACCTGTGAGAACTGTTCAGGACACACGTAACATAGCCCATACTTTAGTGCGACATGCTTGTTTTCTTTGTGATCGGATTTTGATTAAGTACAATTACTTGTGGACAGTCGGATCACACACGTTGATTTTAAATTGTTGAACTCCTTTCCATGGATGTCACATTTCTGGGCAAATATGCAGATAATATGCAGATAATATGCAGATAATATGCAGATAATATCAGATAACCAGATAATAGATAACAATCTCCACAGCACTCCACGCATCGTTCTGTTCAGTTTTGCTCACAGCTCTGTCACTGATCCGACCTCATTGGCAGCAGGGCAGATGCTGCAGGTGGTGTAACCGTGCGTGGAGCACTCGCAACGGCTGGAGTTTGCACCATGGACGGCAGTGGTGGCACCTGCCAAAAACATCCAAAAACCTTGGGAAATGACTTTCATATACTTTCATCGTTTTCATATATGTTTTCATCCCAAACGACTTCAATATTCTCCATCGATCACACTCATGAGCTTGGCTTGATCATATGTGTGAGGCCCAACAGCAATGAGATCCGCCTTGCCCTGGCGCATCAACTTGGGAATTGCACTCAATTCTAAAAGAATTTGGCCATATCCTGCCTGTGGCTCATTGTGGCAAAGTGGGCCTTGGCCATTGAACTTGATTTGCCCAGATGCGCTAAAACTGACGTCCGGGGTCCGGGACTAGTGTCTACAACACGCTAGGACTAGTGTCTACAACACGCTAGTGGTTAACATCCAAGATTTGCATTGCATCGTGTTGCACTTAGCATCTGGCAGGTTTTTCGCGGTACCGGTGGGCTCCAGTTTGCCTTGACACAACCGCAGTGTGTCGATCTAGGATGCAGTGGAAGAATGTTTGACCACTGAGAGTTGCCATCAAGTTCTGAATTTCATGATAGCTGAGTCAGGGAGAGGACTTGCACTCTGCGCTCGATGACTACGTGGAAGGGATTGTATCAGATTTTGGCTGTTTAAAGTTTAAAGTTCAGCCCTCGTCGCAACTCTGTTGCCTCCAAACACAAGTCTCAACAGTTTACATCCAACCTGCAGGGTGCTGGGCTCCATCACTGCAACCTGCAGAACTGATGACACCACGCATGACACACTGTGAAAAGATTGCAATTTGGACATCGATCAGCGTATATATAATTATGTATATATATATAGTATATCACACATCATTTCGGGCACACATGGCAGGGCGACTTCAGCAGTTCAGGCTTCGTATGTGTTGCTGCCATATCTTGCTAAGAGCGCGCACATTTCACCTGTTAGAGAACCTTGACAACAACCGTTCTATATAGCAAACAAGGCAACGCTTTTCTGACTGAATGCTGAACTTGACACAAATGATCCTTTCTGAGTTGCAACCCGTGACTTCAGTTTTGGAACAAAATGCACAGCAAAAGTCCAAGAACTGAACTCTTTCCAAATGAGGTGCGACGTCTTCTCCCAGGAGATCCAGAAATTTCGGGACGTGCCTGTGGTACTGAAAGACGTGGGGTTCTGTCCGGCGAGACATTGGCCGGTGCTGAGACAATGCGCCTAGGGAGCTGCTGAAATCGAGAAAGTCGTGGAGGTACTGAAAATCACGCTGAAATCCCTCTTATAACCATTGAAAATCATTGAAATACAATTTTACAACCAACAGATACCAACAGGATCACCGTGATCACCTGATTCGTGAAGCGTGTCTGGGGTCACCAACACAGGCTGTGGAGGTGTGGGCGGAGGTGTCAGCATCGCTGTACTGGGGAGCGCAGCAAGGAGAGGTCACTTGCACTGGAACGATATGGAACACACTAGGAAGATTATGGAAGACTATGGAAAATTATGGAAGATTCAAGGCTTATTCTATGTTTTCTTTTCTGGATCTCAAGTGACATAGTGCCCAATGTATCCCAATGTGCAATTTAGCTGGCACACTATGGGAAGCTCCCATTACCTCTCTGCACACCAAAATGTCAGTGGCCCTTGGGCAAGCAAGTTACACAGTAAATGCTTCTCCACACTGTAAATAACATGTTCGCATCGTGTCACAAACATTAAGATACATTAAGTGTAAATAACTGTAGTACCATTGGAAGGACGAAACAAGCTCAGACCTCAACAAACCATGCCAGCACGACATTGGATTCACAAACGGCATCGCATCAGCTTGGGCCATCTGGAGCAAGAGTCACACAGCTGAAAGCGATTTTACACTTAAGTAGCACTGCGCCAAATCAACACGAGCCAGTGTTGACTGCCGACATCATGGATGTGATGGGTCCAAAGACCCAATCTGGGTCTTGGGACCTACAATTGCAACAAACCCTTGCTGCTCAAGGTATCTCTTTCTGAATGAATATCCAGATCCTGGAATCACCACCTCATCACCAGTTTTCCCACCTATGCTGCCCAGGCAGCACTCATGTTGGAACAAGGAACTGCCGCAACCTTTGTCGATGGATTTCAATGGATTTGAATATGATTTGAATGGATTTGAATGGATTCGATAGATGAAAGATACGCAGAGATACGCTTGCAGGTCCTACATTGTAGGTGATCTTGAGGCCCACCCTGGTACTGAGGATCCTGATGCTCAAGCTTCGCAGTCTTAGCTGGAGGTACTGTGGAGGTATAGATCCTTTCACTTCATCTCGGATCCCGTATGACTAGTGAGTCACCCTGCTGCACATTGAGCAAAAAAGGTCAAGCGGAGCGATTCAATGGCAGCGCAAAGCACTTGCTGACAAGGGATCACCACCAGACAAAACCGTGATAGAAAAACATGTCAAAGACTTTTAGAAGCAACTTCTTTGGCTGCCCATGCCAGGAACAAAACATAACAAAACAATGCAAGCAAGAACTGGAAAATTAAGATGTGCAAATGTTTGCCCCCGGAGAAAAGGCAAGGACCTCTGCACATCCAACACCTCCAGACTTTTTCCCACAAAGTCTGTACCAATGAACGAATTTGTTTGCACACTCTCATTGTGTACCGCTATTCAACCCATCCAACCTCCTACGGAAAAGATATCAACCTGGGACTTGCTACTCTACCGCCAAGCAAGCAATTTTGGAACGCAAAGACCACGACCAAGCAGCTTGTTGCACTGAATCGCAAGACAGCATTGTTTTCAGTCTCACATCATATCATCTCCATGACTCAAGGCACCCAAGAGTGCGAGTGCCAAGGAGCATGCGGCAGCTTCTACTATCCACCACTTTGATTAGCAGCGGATATTCTTAGGTGTGGAATGGTGTGGACCACCATGTTTATGAATCTTTCTCAAAATCATAGTACAAAATTGCAAGCTTGAGCATGGAGAAAGATTCTATGCCAAATTGCCAGCTAATTCGCCAGCTTTGGCTCGAGCATCCACAGATTTCATCACATGTTGGATGCTGCGAAGATTGTGTAAAACTGTCTAATCCGCAACTTGATTCAGGTCGAACCAAAAAAAGAAAGTCCAAATCCAAATTTAAATACATTCTATAATATAATGCATTAATCATGCTGCAAATTGCTGCAAGAATCAGGTGAGTTGTGGAAAAACTGAAGGCGCACCTTCAGGTCATAAACATCAGCAAAAGATACAAATAGAAGCGTCTGATGGGTCTGCCGAGCAGAAAAGCATCCAGAACAAGATACAAATGATACAAATCATATACAAATCATTTAGCAGCAATTTGTAGAACATATAGGGCCATGCCAGATTCTGTATTGATCCAAACACTAAAAGGCGGATAAACATGGATAAACAGTTTGACATGTTTGATATACCGTATACCGTACTTTAGACACCGTTTCTAAGTTGAACTGGATCTGGATCCCTTTTCTGCATGCCTTGATTACCTGGAACCACCTCCACAGTAGGGCCAGGTCAACCGGAGCTTGTTGGAACGAGACCCTCCTTCGCTCCGCTGCTTCAACTGTGGCTTGAAGGTCAGCTCCGCTGACTGCTCGGTTTGAATCAAAGAGAAACCGTTTCAGTCCCTGGAAAAAATCATCATCCACAGTGGTGATACAAGATGATAATAAGATGATACAAGTAGAAACCGTACAACCATTGTTTTTAGTGGCGATCATTGTCAAAAGGAACCAGAAGTTCACATAACTTAGCATCAGCTGGCAGTGGAGGGCAGCGGTGCAATTGGGTGCAAGGAGGGGACAAGGCTAAGGCTTGGGTCAATAGGTTCTAGTCGCATCATTGATGTGCAAATGAGAAGAGAACCACTCCCCTTCCATTTCTGTGATGCCCCAGAGTGCAAGCATTTCACTAAAACAGCAAACTTCGTAAACCTCTGGAGTGTAAACTATAGCATAGTGTGTGTTTGCTTCTGATATACATTAAATATATAGTGATATACATGTATCATCATGTATCAGTAGAAATCTAACATTACCTGATCCAAAAACAATGGCCTGCTCTCTGTCCAAGAAAACCTTTGCTTTCAAGAAAACACGTTGAGCAATATGCTCGCATGAAATCACCCTAAAAATGCCGTTGAAAGAACTTTATATTCTATCTCCTTGACCATCCCAATCTACAGAGTGAAGTGCCTTGCATGTGTTGCCCACCCTTGCTTCTCGGGCCTGATAGGGCATATCAGAGACACCCCTACCAAGATCCAAGTCAGCACGCCTGCAGCACAAAGGTGCTGTTGGCAGCCTCAAAATTATACCATTCTGACCATTCTAGCCTAGCATAGCCTAGCATCTTTTGTCATCTTTTGTCTACTTCACCAAGGGAAACAGATCTTCTAATTGATATTTTGGCCTGCAAAACAAGGCACACACACACAAATACATCTCAATTCATCTTCATGTAAAGGCTTTCATTGTGAACTTGGCAATTTGTTTGAACGAGCTCAGGAAACGTCAGTTGCGAACCTCAGACCCTCTAGAGCCAATTGCCCTTAGAGGTGTCTGAAGGCCACGAAACTGAGATCGGCCGAGCTGCTGAATTCGCGGTGCGACGGGACCCACTCTCCCGTGCAATGAATTATGGAAAATATCGAAGCTTGTTTGATCTTCCATGGAAAAACAACAATCCAGTTGCTCTCTTCGAACACTAGCTGAAAGATGCTGAAAGTCCTTCGAAAACCTTCGAAAGATCAAGGTCTTCCGAGGCTGAAACGATGAGCGGTGTCAGGGTTGGAGTGCAGGGATTCGCAGGACACTTCCAGGAAATGGTGAGGCAGCTGTGCAAATGGACACAAGGTTTGCAACATGGACAACAGGTTTTCTGAACACACCAGAGAAAATATATCCCAGAGATTTTCCGAGATTGAAAACAATCATGAGAACCATTGTTTACCATCTCATATTTACGAGTTTCAGCTGCAAGAGGTCTGTGAATTTTGCAGTGGTGTCCGCCCAGACGACAACCTGACTGCAAGCCTGGCAGCCGCACGTCTCAGTGGGGAGTGATGTACATATGTCGACAATGGGAGAGATTCGCGGCCAGTGAAAATGTGAAATCCATCCGCAGCACCGAAGTCGCGGTTTGATCAGCGCTCCCTCCAGGGGCGCTGGGCTTTCTTATCGGCTCAGAGCTAATCTCTGAGACCCTATGCGAATAGTAGCAACTTGTCAAAAACATGGATACGATATGATAGCATATCTTGAGGACAGGTTTCGAATCTTTTGATTTTGCAGCTTTTGCATGCTTTTGCCGGATTTGTCTAGAGCAAGTTGCAACCGCTGTGTCCCTACCTCTCATACCGATCTCTTGTCATCAAGGGTCAGCCATCGTATAGCGCCATCAGAAATCCGGGTAGCCTTTCAAACTGATTTTCAAAAGACTCGCAGTTCCTTGCAACTCGGACTGCCCCATAGGTGATCGACATGTTCACTCCTGACATGTTGGAATCCTGAATCTTTGGAGATAGTGCAAGAACTGCATTATTTTGCACTCAGGATATTGCTAATACTATCAGCAGGAGTCTGAGATAGTCTGAGTATCAATTTTCAAGCTCTTGGTCTGGACAATTTGAATATATACCCGACGAGATCGACACAAAGAGTCCCAAAGTGCAACTTGGACAACTCCCTCAGCGTCATCGTTGCCCATCAACGAGACCTCCAGAAGAGCCCAGCTATTTTCCCAGCTATGCATGGCTGATATGGCTGTGCCGCTTGCAGAAATTTGGCAAAGGATGGGAATGGTTTGTTTCATATGTTTCATAGAGTTTTGGACATGCTTCAGAGAATTCTTTTCACATATTTTCACATCCTTTCTGACTATGAAATCTATGAATGAAAGCCACCTGGCAGCACCCCTATTCCGCTGTAATTGTGCCACCTTATCGCAAAAGCCTGTCGTCCAAGTGAATCTTCTCGATTACATCTCGAAGAGAGGCCCTAGCAGAAAGCCTGATGAGAATTTCCACAGCAAACATTTGAGTCATTGGAGAGAGATGCAGCCAAAATATGCCAAAAATGTCGAAATCTCCGCAGCACCCACGCCCTTTAACAATTTGAGGAAGTTGGGCTCATGCCGGCTGTATTTGGGACATGGCCCAACGACCACTTGGCTAATTTTTGGGCGCTCATTGCCTGAAACGTTTGATATAAAAAATACCGAAAACAAAGATAAACAAAGATAAACAAAGATAAACAAAGATAAACAAAGAACCCATTGGATATCATTGGATATCATTGGATCAAATGATGATCAGATTGAACATAATATGTAAACATGCGAAGCGATGCCAAGGCACCCATAGTGTTGAATGGCCAGCTCAGGCGCTGGCATACTTCCTCAGGAAAGAGCGTCTGAGTGCGTCCTAAACAGCTGTAACATGCTGTAACCATCCTGGTTCTTGGATGTTCTTGGCACCTTTCAATTGTCTGGAAGCTCGCTTCAAATCTCATCCCCTCATGTCTTCTACGCGTATGATGTTTTACTTTTTCCGGCTATGGACTTATATCATATCTTTCCGAACTGTGTAAAACACACAGTGCACATATGTGCACATCAATGCTCAAACCCACATATATATCATATAATATATATATATCATATAATATATATATATATATTAATATATATATATTTTTATAATTTATAATATAACAATATATAATGGGCTCTTTATCTTATTCCTGAGAGTCGCGGCAGGCATTACTCAGAGAGAGTTTGCTTGCCCGTGATCCTGGTGGATCCAAGGCTCTGAGCTCTGGCAACTCACCAGCATCCATTTCTTCCAGCAGCTCGGCATAAACCCGGATCAATGCTTCCTGTCGTGTCGTGGCTCAATGTGATGCATATCTGATCATATTTTTGTGTCCTGGATCTTGAAGCAAAGGTGTCAGTTACCAGCCAAGAACTTTCGATTGGACAATGTGTTTTTTTTTTGCCGTGTACCATGAGGCCTGTGAATGATCCACACACCATTTGCCAAAGCGAGGCCAAAGAAGATAGCCCATACCGAAGGCATAGGCCATGCCATTCCACCTTGAGTTGTTGGTTCAATTGGCAGAAACCGCACCGCTAGCAAATGTATTATTAAAACCAAGCCAAACAGCTGCTAGCCCTTCAAAGCAGCATCCAGCACAAGCAACCACAAAAGTCAAATCGACCGCCGTCTGGGTTCCCCAGCTTTGATGGTGTGGTTAAAACAGTACCCCGTGCTGCGGCAACCATGGACAGATGTGTGACTGCCTGCTTCGACTGCTGTGACCTTGGTGATGAGAAGATCGTGAAGTTTGCAATGCATGTTTGATGCATTTTCGTGCAGTCTCTGTGCTAGTAAAACAAAAAACAAAATTGGATGGTGTTCTCTGGAAAATGATGAACATAGAACATTTGGGGGAAGATCCTGCAAAGGAGATCCCAGGTTTGCTGACATATCTGTCTTGAAATGATGGCATCTTGTACTGTTTGCATAGATTAAGCACAACATAGCACAACATAGCACAACATAGCACAACATAGCACAACTAAATACGACTAAATACGACTGTGAAAAAATCCTGTGATTTGAAAATCCTTTCAGTTCCCTCATCCACCTCACCGATGTGGCACGGGCTTCTGCCAAGCAACAGGGCTTGAAGCCAACTACGATCCAAATGCGTTTGGGACGCCATGGGGCGCTCCAATGCCATGCGGCTGAAGGTAAAAGGCCTCAACTCTGATTTTCAATGGCGGCAGATGGCGGCAGAACCTGCAAAAAATGCTGAGACTTAGGACCATGGGACCACAACCAGAATTTCTGCCGTGTCACGCTGTTGCTGCCATCTCCAGCAGCTGCAAACGTTTCAACCATGCGCGCTCTCGATGGAACCTGGGGAGGTATCAGCAGAATGCAAAACATTCTTGTTGTATCTTCTTGCAGGATGAAATCACACGCATATTTGGAATTGTAAGACACCTTTTGAAACCAATCGTTGACATCTTTGACGTGCTTTTGGTGCAGTTATGGATTTGCAAGGTTCGAATGGACTGCCCAACGGGGCTGAGCAGGGCACAAATTTCCTCCTTTCTCAAAACTATCAGGCTGCATATTACCAATATATTTTGGACTCAGACTTCCTGCATTCGCTGAGGAACTTGAAGCCCGAAGCCAGGTCCAGGACTTCTTGAATGGCCTGATGGTGGTTCTCTCACGCGCCCGATGGACGAACTGTAAGCAACAATCGAAATATAAAATATAGACGTATATCAACATATATATCAACATATATATCAACATATATATCAACATATATCAACATACAGTATATAGACGTATATAGACGTATATAGACGTATATAGACGTATATATATATATATATATATATCTATATATCTATATATCTGGACATGTCTTGTGCAAATGATTCTGGTGACTCCGAGGAGTCTGCTAGGCGATGGTTTGCAATGAGTTCGAAACAAAAAAAATGACTTTGTTGGAATATGTTGAATATGCTTTCCAGCGTGCTTTCCACTTTTTCTTCCAGTTCGCTGCAAGAAACCCTTGTAGCGACGTAGGCCATGCGGTCTGCCAGGGTATGTGGCTGCATCGCGGTGACCCGAACACCGTTGAGGCTGTCCTCAGCCCCAGATTCATCTTGAAGCAGTCCAGCCCCGTTTGTGACCAGTGACTTCTCATTCATTTATCTGAACATTCCATACGAACAACCTTTCATTACTTGACATGCTGTTGACATGTCTTGATATAATAAATGATCAAGGGCAAAATATAGTGTTGCTCATAGGCTGCAATTATCTAGCTCTGTGCAAAGAAACAAAAAACAGTCGAAAACTCAAACGCAGGTCACATCAGGTCAACAAACATGCTTTTTCCGGTGAGCACTTTTGTAACTCACAGAATCGCACAGAGCCTTAAGATTTCACAAGCAGAACGCCGCGTGCTGCGAAAGGAAGTCCAGATTCCACCGCCCATCCCATTGCCCGTTCCGTCCAGGATTCAGGCGCCCAAACCTCCGTGGCCGCGACATGCTGCGACTCGAGGTGTTCTGTTAACATCTGTCAAGTCTGTCAACTGTATTCATCTGCTGGGTAGCCCACAGTCGCACTCAGGAAATGTGCTGTGAATATGTTGTACTCTAGTTAAACATAGTGTATCACAGTCGTATTTGAGGTTTCTTTGTATGAAACATGTCTACTATTATATAATGTGTCTCAAACTCTCAAATCCTTCAAAAATATCCGTTGCAAAGATTTGAGGCCCAGAACCCCAGTTTTCGCATGAAACCTATATCGAAACTATTACCGACTTGCTGTTGCGTGGGAAGCATGTTACCAGCCCAGACTTCATTCTTCAACTAGGCTGTCAAGTTAAGTTGGTTCCGACACATTCCATCCTTACTCTCAACTCGTTGGCATTGACTTTTTCACAAAAAGATCAAAAAAGCATCAAAAGGCTACTTTCTCCTTTCGAGGAGAATATTGCTAATATTGCTATAATATTGCTTGGATTGGACAAGTAGTGGTCCCAAGCACTAGACCCAAGCCACGACCCACTGGCTGCTGTTCTCAGTTCCAAAGTTGGTCAAGCCACGTTGTGTGGCATCTCCCACTGAGGAGCATCTCTTGACAAGGTCAGCTGTGGCGCCTGACCATGTCAGAGCTTCAGCGGTGTGATATATCGGAATGTCAAATCAACGTCAAATGAAGTTTATTGAAGTTTTGCATAATGTCAAAGCAGCTTACCATGTTGATCCATGTTGTATGATACTGTGAATCCATGTGAATCCTGAACACACCAGCCTTTTCTGCTGTTTAAAATTAGTTGTGTCACGGCAAATTTCATTTCAGCCCTCCAAATCTGTCAGACCTGGCTTCCTCGCCTCGACCAAGCACGGCACGAAGCCGCGTCGGCGGTGGAAAACGGCGGCCGGCCTGGCCTGCACCATCGAATATTGAAGCATAATGAAGCCAAGAAGCCAACATGATGACCCAACATGACCCAACATGACCCAACATTCGAATCCACAAAGGAATCCACAACGGAAGTTGAAAGTGGTAACTGATGATGTCGATGATGAAACATGACCCAGCGAGAAAATCCAAACACCCAATCAATGACATCCATACATTCATCATGTTTCTGTTTTGGGCTGGGTAGCTGCAAGCACTTGCTTTTGAGACCTCTTGACTTGACAATCAAGCCTGCCTGGATCATGCGGGATGTAGCGCGCGCTGCCATGCTCAGTAAAAGATTTATGTTTTGCAAAAGTACAGGGAAGAAGGAAGGAAAATACTTTTCAAAAGGGAAGATGTTGATTATGTATGTCTTTTCCAAAGGAATTGTACTTGTTGAATGGCCGAGTCTCAAAGGTTCAAAAGAATCAAGAGGGTCTATTAATGTCTATTACATTCTATTGCGGTGTCTTAATTCATTGCCCATTTCTGATGATTGTTTTGTGGAAAAGGACCATGCCTGGCTACCAGAGCCCCTCAGCCAAGCAGTTCACACAGAAAATAGCAATCTCAAAATTGAACTCCTTGCAACACTATCTGTCACTGTCTACTGGCTACACGATTGCCGCCTCTTCGAAATGACAGCTGGAAGAAAACCAGAACTCTCCACAAAACTACTGGGTAGATGCTCCCTGCACCAAAAAGCACTCTTGTGGTCGGGGCGCCTTTGGAAATGTCTCTTAATGTGAGCTTGGCCCTAGATGGCCCTAGCGTTCTCACCCTTCACATTCGGTCACTCCTTTTGAAACCAAGAGGTGACATTCGACTGCCGACGTTTGGAACGGCGAACTCCAAAGTTGAAACCTTCGCCCTGGTCGCCAGTCGCTCAAGAGAGTATCAGCGAGTCATAGAGATCAGCCAACCTGGCCCCATCCCAACGACATTCCGTAGGACGAAAGGGAAAAAAGACAAGCCCATCAGTCCATGAGTCCATGAGTCCATCACAGTCCAAACAAAATCAAACAAATTACAGCTGAATTTATATAGCTGACGTCGGTTTCGTGAGGCGCGGTGAGATCATGTGAGATCGACTGGATGGAAAGTGAGAGAGATGTGAGATGACGTGAGTCAACTGAGTTGCATACGTAATGCTCGTAATGTATCGTAATGTAAAGATGACATGAATTTAAATGAGAAATGAAATGAGGGACGGGCAATGACGGGCAATGACGGGCAAGTGCTAGACTAATGCAAGTGACCTGATGGCATTTCTCTGCATCTCCCGATTTGCCTCGGGGCTTCGGGGCTTGGCCCAGCGCCCAGGACATACTTGGAACATCGACTCACGGAGAAAAACTTTCCGGTCCCATCACTGCCTCCAAAGCTGAGATATATACAGAATTATACTTAAATATATATATATATATAATATTTATATTGTTTTTTTATACTTTCAATTATTTTCAAGACATTCAAAGAATCGCGGCAGGACAATGTTGTTTGATGTTGTTTGAATTCGTCAGTGACATCTGCTTTGTGCCTTTGCCCATCCAAAACATCCAACACTGCTACCACTAGGAGTGGCACTGATATGCCTTCCACTTGACGAGGTCAGGCCTCGTGTCGCAAGAGTCCATGATGAGCAAGGAATTGAACTGCTCACCAAGTCTCCCCTGAATTTCCTTTCTTCATCTTTCTTCATCGTCCAAATTCAAACAACAGCGAGTCTTTTGGACTTGCGCGGGCGGAACCTTTGAAACTGAAGAAACCCTGGCCACTCCAACTATCACAACCCAGCCTGTGGCTTCGGGTAAAGCACTGCAACCTAGTGAGGCCATGAGGCTAAATGAGGTTAATCAAGTGTAGGTCAGCTTTGGATCTTGTGCACTGGCTGGGAAGTGTTTGGGAATATGAACTCCATGTACTATATGTGTGTATATATATATTAGAGAATGCATAGTGCAGATGCATAATTTGTTACGCTTACATACACACACAATACACATAGATTCATAGATATATCATGATGGATCCATATTTAGATTTATTTGATCTGCTGCAAAGAAACTTTCCACCCTCCACCAGCAAATGTGACTCTTTGTTCCTGCTTCATAAGCTGTCAGTATTCTCACTGCAATAGTAAACCTTCGCCCATGTCAATACTGGGAAATGGATGGAAATGGTGGAATAGGGGCAAAGACATACACACTTGATACCCCTTGTAAAGTTGCGGAGATACTTTCCACGGCAAGGGTTCATCTTTAAACGGTGGTTATTTAGGTTAGAGTTGTTTCACGGAGCAACAGCCTCGCATCCTGAGCAACCAAACTCCTCCAAAGTTGGCCACACTGACTGAATCCTCGCAGCATCTCGCAGCATTTTAGACGTCTTAAAAGTTAGCACAAAAAACCTAAGGCCCTCAGGAGAGACTCCCGCAAGCCTCAATCTTTCCAAGAGTTGGCTATCAATCTTGCAGGATTCAAAACAATTGAACATCATTTCAATTCCAAAGACTTGCATACGCAGGTCCAAAATCATTTTCCCCCTCGTTTGTCCGATCCAGTTCCACCCTTGTGATCCCTTGTGCCTCGTTCTGAAAGTGCTTGAGGGCATCTTCAATCGCATCCTACCAGTAGCAAGGCGTGATAGTCGAACTAGTCGAACTAGTCGAACTAGTCGAACTATTCGAACTACTCGAAATACCATGACCGCAGACTGCACTAAAAATGTCTTGTCTAGAGTCCAGCCCTCCTCCACGCATCAAAGGCCAAGGTATGATATGGTATGATGCACCCGTTTGTGTTTCTTTGTGCTTCAAGCAGCGTCTTTCTACATCTCTTGAATCACTTTCCCCAACATCTGCATGTGTCCCAACCCCACCTTCGGTCAGCATCAAATGAAGAACCCACAGAGTGACAAATCATATGAAAAATCAGTGGCAAACGACTTGCTTGCTCACGACTTTCTCACGACTTGCTCTACCATTTTGTCACCCATGCCCATCAACAAGTCTCCCTTGTTGGTGCCTGTCCCGAGTTGGACTGCCACTTGTGCTCTGCTCCAAATCGCACGTAGCGATCTGGAGGCTGGCCCTGCAGGTTCCCGTGCGCTCAAAGGCTCAAATGGTAGCGCCATGTAGCGCCATTTCTTTGTTGCGTCTTCTACGATTGCACAAGACAACTCCAATCCCCCACAAGTCACAGCCTTGTGTGGAGTAGTGTCCACAACTACCACCGCCTTGGGAGTTAGTAGACCCTGGCGACGTGCGCCAAAGTCGGGCGTTGGAAATTGTTGCACCATCTCTACGCCGCGTTTGAGATGTTTTCTTGTGGGGCAAATAAGACAAAGAGCCAGAGGATATCTGAGGTACCCTGAGGTATTCCTGAGGTATGTGATAGAAGTCAGCTGGGGTTCCATTCTTTCACATTGCTTTTCATTGCACCTACATCATTGCAATGGTCACTTCCAAAGCAGCAATCTTCTCCGGAAGCTTCCAAAGAAATTGGTGCCACCCCGACTCCCGACCTGATTTCTACTGCCTCTAAATGTCCTCTTGGAAAGCAACGTTTTGATTGAATTTCCAGCCTGCTTCAACTTGCAGTAGTACTCCCAAATACCGTCCTTCGAACAGAGTGCTCTGAGTCTCGTTGGCTGTAGCCACTCAAAGCGGTGCTTGGCATACAACCCCTTCAAAATATGAGAGCTTGGCAGCACGATATAGCCAGGTGTACCGAATAAACCAATGAACTTAAATCAAACTAGCTTTGTTAGCTATGTCAGTTGGGGCATCGGGGCATCGGCATCAGGACTCCTTGTCAGCATCAATGACGACCAAGTCAAAAGGGCCATCCTGGCCATCAAAAATATCAAAAGGATTCTGTGGGAGTTGCAACCAATTGCCGAATCCCGATGGTATCCGTGCCATGTGTGAGACGTTGTGAGACATGGACTTTACCGAGACGAAAGCTGACAAGGCCAGTGCGAAAAACTGAGGAAAATTCAACAGGCCTTCCGTACTTAGTGTCGAGTTTGATCTCAGACTTGCAAATCAACTTCCAATGGATTTCAGGTCCAAGGCTCGTGTGGTGCTTGCCCTTTCAAGTATTCCATGCCCTTGGGTGGCTTTCGCTTTGATTTGCAGATTGACCTACAACGACATCTCCATGTTTTCACAGAGCTGATGTGACTTAAATATCTTAAATTGGGCTGAGGTCTGCTGAAGTATTCAATACCTTCAGACTCAGAGGAGACTTGACACTATGCAAAATCTCTCTCCATGGAATGTAAACATGGGGCTTTATTTTAACTTCGCGTTTGAACTCTTTGGTTTTGCTTCATGTTATTCAGGGCAGAGAATATCAACGTTGAACCAACTATCTCTTGAACTTTTGTCCTCAGGCATCCACAGTCCCAATGAAGGAGTGAATCTTTGTCCTTGGTCTGGCATCGGTTGCCATGAAAACAGTCAATTGATATAACAAGAGGCCCTTGAAAATCTTGAATGTTGCTGCAAACGTCATACACTGCACTTTTTGACATGGTCTTCAAGGAGCTGGTTTTGTGCATGCACAGTCTCCAGTGTGTGATCCCATCAACAGCCCTCTGGGAACACGGGCCGTGAACACTTCGCGCCCAAAACCTGAGACAAGCGGAACAGTGTTCAGCCGCGAATCCCTTGCACTTGATCTGTGAATGTCTCCTCAACAGCGTCCTAACAAGATGCCTATGGCCAAATGCCATGATTTTGCAACAGTCAAGACCCATAACATCCTGCGCCAGATGGTGAATATCATCTGCAGGTGATCACCTATCCAGCGCATAATCTTAAGGGGCACGCCGGGCTCCTGTGCTAAGCGCAGTGCTGCTTAACAAAGTCTGCCAGGAAAGGGTCAATCTCCACGGTAGCAAGCATGCCATCAGATGGCAACACCTGTCAAGCAGGAACATGGCTGGGGACTTAGTCTCTTCATCGGTGCATGGATTTTCTCTGTGGAATCTGCCGAGTTCATCCGATATCTGGAATCGTGGCTTTGCCTCTGCCATTGCCAAGGTTGCAACCCCGCCTGCGGAGAGCTCCCAACATGTCCCAACAGTGTCAAGCAGTTGTGAAACAAAAGTGTCACGACAACTCGGAATTGCGAAACCACAACACTCTTTTTTCAGTACTACAACCATGAATTTGCTGGAACTCCTAGATACACTGACTCGTACGACCCGTCACCACTTTTCAATCCAATTCAAGGAAATGTATGGAAATGTATGGAACTGCTGTGTGCACATCCCAGAAAAACATCTGCCGGCACCAGACAAAATCTGCAGATGTCATCCGCCAGAAGTTTACATTGAGCTCCGGGCAACATTGTCCAATCTCTAGCACCCGCCTAAAAAAAGGGGCACGACAAATGAAGCTTTTCATATCTTTTCATGATCAACTTCGGACAGCCACTCTTGACACAAAGCTCGAGGCAACATGAGGCAACATGAGGCAACTGTGGGAAAGCATAGCAAATTGTTTCGGTTTGTTCATCAAAAACAGTTTGGCAGTAAACCTGGTAAAATCATGTAAAATCACCATGGTCAGCCATTTTTCTGTGTTTTGTCTGTGGTGATTGAAGGCCTGTCAGACTCTTCTCTCTGACGAGGCACTTGGCTCCAGAGACTGCACAAAGTGTCTGCAGCAAGCCTCTCTGAAACTTGGGCCATGGAGTGGCTCTGCGGTTGCTGTGACATGTCCATCATCCCCATGCAAACTTGGGAACAAGGGAAAGGATGTCAATTTTCTTAAGCAACTTTTAAACACACTTGGCATATATAGGTTTTGACTAACCACGTTCATGTATAGCCTGGTCTTGTAAAAGGTATAGCCCAACACCATCCAACACTTAAGTCTGACTTTGGAGCAATCCTTGGAGCCGGTTCCGCATTTTGTTGGAAGCCATACAGTCCATACAGTTCCTGGAACTGGTATACTTTGGTCGTCTTTGGTCCAACTCTCCGTATCCTTAAGGAATGAGCTCCCCCACCGCATCTGGCTGCATCGGCAGACCATTCTTTGGCAACACGAAACCTGTCAAGCTACACACTCTGCTAAATCAGCACGCTGAGCACACTGGAGCTCACCCTTCCCACAGTTTCCTCTCAGGACCAAACTTTGTCTTCTTGTCTAGGTACAGCTGCCACCTGAGTGGCAGTGGCGGAGAGCCACTAGCTTCACAGTGTTTTCATGTGTTTTCCAAATCATCGTAATTTTGCAAAGGCGGCCAAACTTGCACATCAGAGTCACATCAGCTGATCCAACAGTGGCTTGGCCACGGACCAGTCGGTAGCTTTCACTGCCTCGGCAGCAGTGAAGAAAGAGAAACTTGCTCCCATCATGTCTTGAATTGGGGATCAAATTTCAACACCCTGGAATTCTCACCATTTAAATCTAATTAATACATATTAATACCATTTCTCCATTTTCTATCAAGATTCATCACGGCTGCAACTCACATCATTTTTTCCCAGCCATACCGTGCTCCGAAGCGTGTGTGCACTATTTAAAGCAACAAAATGAACATAAATGAACATAAATGAACATAAATGAATATAAATGAACATAAATGAACATAAATGAACATAAATGAACATAAATGAACATAAATGAACATAAATGAACATAAATGAACATGACAATACATAATAAAATTGGAAATGAATTTAATACACTATTGGTTCCCTATGGTTCCCTTGAGGACCTCAGGAAAGCATTGTCTTTTTTATCAAAGCTGTGCCGTCCAGGCCTCCCTCATCTCGCCGATGATGTCAGATGGGGGAGCTTGTGGTGGCGACCTCATCTGCTGCAGTTACACATCAAACATAACAAACCAACAGTTACAGTCATTTATCGTAGCATGTTGTAGCTGTGGATAGCTGTGGAAAACTATAGAAACATATTCTCAACAATCCCTCTGTTTGTCCAAAACCTGCAATCTAAGACTTGAACCATGAAACAGGCCGTGGAGAGCCTGGAATCTACGACCAAGAAAAACGTTGCACAAGGAATGGTTTGTGCATTCTCGTTCCTTCACGAGATAAGATTGCTGATTTATGATATGATGAATATGATATTTATATACAATATATTCTCTTAGGTTGCAATGACTAATCCCTGTCCATGGCTTCGCCCTCGCGGCGAAACCCAGTCCTGGTTTCTGAGGCACTGCTAGGAAGTTCTGCGCAAAAGTGGCAGTAGGAAAAGCCTCAAAACATCTGGACACTGCAACCACTTCTGCGATATCATGATGTCGCGTGATGCTGTGCATGCCATACCACAAAACATCACAAAACCAATCATAACTAGTCAACTAGTCGGAAATCCCCAATGTCAGTTACAGTTAGTTCATGGCAGAGTCATACCACTGCGCGGTTTATTGGAAGTTCAGCATTGGGGCTGCTGCCCCAGCGGAAAGGTTTTGCGTGTGTGCCTTAGCTCTGCCAGAGGGTCTGGTGGGAGCATGACCAAACAAAATGATGGGCAAATGATGGCCAAATAATGAGCAGAGCAGTAACATGAAGATACAACCAGCAATGATTGCCACCTGTGGCGAGGCTTTTGAAACTCCTTGAGACCCTGAGTGCGCTGCTGCCTGGTGAGGGTAGCCCTATGTGCAACAGTCATGGTTCCAACATCGCGAGACAAACTGTGGCATGTGCTGCTGGCAAACATGCGACGAGCTTCCAACCTTTGACTTAACATTTGATGTTAATCAGATCCTTCCAACCTCAATCCCAAGAACTTGAACCCCTCAATTTGTGAATTTATGCTGACTTTGTCTGGAAATTCAAAAAATGCATTCCCTTCTGTGGCCAGATTAACGAATGTCATTTGATGCTAGTTAATGTTAACTACGTATGATATACGGATAATGGATGAGTACCCGTCTATACCTTGTCGGTCTCAGTTTCTGTGGCCATCTTACCCCACTTCCCGTGGGCTGAGACCATACTGCTTTGGTTTTGGCGGCCAGTGATGGCCAGTGACTAGAGTGACTTGCCATAAAAGTCATCGATTCAGAATGATTCGGCCGATTCAGCGGCCTGCGGTAGAGCTATGTGACTCACCTGACTGCAACATCAACAACTGCCATCATCCCACATCCACACAGCGCTCACAGCGCTCACAGCGCTTTCGTGATTTTCGTTTCTGCGGAATGAAGCAAAGCAATGCTAAAAGCAATGCAAAGCAATGCAAAGCAATGCAA
>Ga0126342_10002108_pt1 | contig 30168 bp, 25 predicted proteins | sample Cyp1metagenome_FD_92528 | JGI IMG/M metagenome (GOLD analysis project Ga0126342, IMG submission 92528) | Coral microbial communities from Lord Howe Island, Old Settlement Bay, Australia - Cyphastrea 1 metagenome | ecosystem: Host-associated > Invertebrates > Cnidaria > Coral ...
ACGGGATTTGGGGGACTATCTAGGCGTCGTTGTCTAGCTATTTGAAATTCCGCAGCTTGGAGAGCCTCCAAGGGAGGGAAAAGTGAAAATTCCATAACTTGGGAAGCTGTCACGGCGGGGAAAAGTGAAAATTCCCTAGTTTGGGAAGCCCCCACGGGGGGGAAAAGTGAAAAATCCCTAGCTTGGGGAGCCCCCACGGGGGGGGAAAGTGAAAATTCTTAGCTTGGGAAGCCCCCACGAAAGGGAGAGTGCCCTCGCTTGGGAAGCCCCCAAGGGGGGGAAAAGCGAAAATTCCCTAGCTTGGGAAGCCTCCACGGGGGGAAAAGTGAAAATTCTTGCCTGGGAAGCCTCTACGCGGGGGAAAAGTGCAAATTGCTTAGCTTGGGAAGCCCCAATTGGAAGCATTGTCGAACATGATGTTTTCGACCGGTTTTATGGCGACAAAAGTGTAAAGTACCGTGCTTTGAAGGAAACCGTTGCAAAAACATGGAAATACTCTGGCGTTCGTTTCTGACCGAAATAAACCTGCGGTGTGGGCGGCCACCCCACGCGAAGCGGGGTGAATATCCGTGTTTGCAGGCCAAAATCGCCACGGAGCGTTGGCCAATCTGTAGCACTACCCATACAAAGTAACCGCAGCGGTGATGCTGCCACTGCACATTCAAAGCATTCAAGCCAACGCAAGCCAAAAAAAAAAACTCTTGCTAACACACCCGCGGGATGACCAATTTGCCAAGCCAGTAATGTGGTCAAACAGTAATAAACCGTCAACAATGTCACCATTTTTATGGATGGTAATGTCAACCCCGGACTAGTAAACCATGGTTTATTAATTAGGGGGGTACCCCTCAATAGTCATAATATGATACTTAAATGGTACCCCCCCCACTTAAACAATCTAGGGGTTTATTAATCCAGGGTTGACATTATAAACCATTCCCTGTCATGGGTGGTTTGTTATTATTTTAACATCTTGTAACCACATATAGCCACACTAATCACAACGCATTCCGAGTTTCGATGAAGTTCTGAATCTTTTCCAACTGCTCCGCCAAGGCCGTCTTCGGAAGCTTCGCTGCCGCCTTTGCCTTGGCGGTTCCTGAGGTGTTGCGGTAGCGGTTCTTGGCCAAAAAGCGGCCATTGGTTCAATGCTGGGGGCATCATCATGGAAAATATGAAAAACTGGAGGCATCATCATGGAAAACATGATGTGAAAAACTGGAGAGAAAAGGGTTCTTTAATTTCCGAATCCCTACCCCAAACCAGCAGCTACAACTCAAATCAGCAGCTAGCCATTTGTTAAAACTTCGAGGATCACCTTCAAAACGCTGGCACAATCCTGCGCAAGTACGAAATACAATGATGGTTTTACGTTATGCAAGTTTAGATATGAGCGTCCTTTTCAGAATGATGCATGTCAATGCATGTCCTTTTGGAGCAATGCCCTATGAATCTCTATGAATTTGGAAATTCAATCGCCATCATCTTTACCATCAAGTCGGGTTGGAAACTGCAAGAAAACAGTGGGGCATCCACCCGGGTTCGGCCACCGCATGCGGGTGGTACCTCACTTGCCCGACTTGAAGCAGCAATGCGTTTGTTCAAATATTCAAATGATGTCCCTCGGCATCCCATCCTCTGGAGGCCCCGCTCCCCTTGGAGCAAATTGCAACGAGTCTACAATCAATGTTGTCATACCCACTGGTGCTCTTCTGGAAAAATATATGGCCGATCCTTGCTGAACGCTTATTGAAAAATACCTTCCTTAATTTCTCCCACAACCGGTTGAAAGAATTGCAGTAAGCCATAGTCAGCACGCCAACTCCATTGCAGCACAGCCTCCATTCTTGGCTGCCGGTGCACCTTGCACCTTGGCAGCGCCATTGTACGGCCCACTGCGCACCCCGCGCCGGGCCATCAGGGCGCTGGACAATGGAAACCTGGGTGGCACCGGCGCACAGGGGTTGCATGGCCAGCTATCAAACATAATGTGGGGATGCTTGTCGCTTGGAAAAGTGACCGTCCAACTTGGACAAGCAAAGATTCCAACATGTTGTGGTTGTATTTTCTGAGGGCACAATATACCCTTCCAATACCTGAATTAGAGAACTTGAAGGGGAGACCGGCTCACGTATATCACTTATAACCATTTATAACCAAGAAGTTGGGGGCGATGAAGGGTTTACTCAAGATAATGGGCAAGCACCGGCTATAAGAAAAGTGAATAGGCAGAGAATGACTCAGCGCAGCAAACAACCACAAGGCGCATCGAACAGCTGATGAGTTAGTTGCAGCAACTGGCCAGAATAACAGCAAGTAACAAATATATACACCACACTATACTTCTTGATTAAGCCAACCGAGGCAGCCGAGGAACGATGATGATGATGCCGCGGAAGGTGCAGCTCTCATCCTGAGGTCGCGCCATGTCTGATGGAAGTCAACAATGGTTTCTGAGAGAAGATTGTGCTCCATTTCTGACAGTGGCTTTGGATGTCCATCGGGCAGAAGAACCTGGGGCACACGTGGCGCCAATCGGTTGCCTCACTGCTAGGCATCCGCACCCATGTCTTTATTCAATTTCATTCATATCTCCCGTAGCAGCAAGATGCAGCAAGCTTTTGACAAACACACATGTACAAGTACCAACCACCCCTGCTTTCGCGACAGCAGCTCCTGCACTCAAATCTTCATGGTGCATCTGAATTGAAAGTGCACTCGGGGAAGATGGTGCTAGGGGAGGCCGACCACACAGCAGGTGTAAGTGCGAAACTATGCGAAACTCAAAATATTCCCCGATTTAAAACAAAACTGCTGGGAGGAACTGCCATGCCTTCGCACCGGCAGCTCTATATATCTCCCTCACTAGAGCCTCTCCTTGCGGTTTCTGACAGCAAGAGCCCTCGAAACTCTGTGAAGTCATTGTCGGCATCAAGCTCTTCATATGACCGAAGCAAGGTGCATAGATTGGAGTCTGTCATGAACTCTAATTTGGCTGGAGACCCAATATGCTGAGCAATTGAATGTAACAACACGCCAGAGTACACCCGAGCCCGGGCACAGGACCCAACCACGGCCACCACAGCAGCGAACTTTTGAGGCCTAATTCTCCGAACCACAGAACTCAAATGCGTGGACGCACGGCGCAGGAAATCATGTTGAAGAAGTTGGAAAGCCTTCCTCATGGTGGCCAAACTTTGAAGAGGCATCCTTTTCATTGCTGAGCCCTCTGCAAGCAGGGCTGGTGCCAGCACTGCGTTTGGAACACTATCCTGCAGCTGCACAAGAGCTTCCAGGCAGTCTCGTAATGGGCCGGGGATCCAAGCTTTCGAAGTTTGTGGGATCTGGGCGGCAATGTCGGGGATCGAGTCAAGAACAGAAGGCGCAATATCCTTCAACGGTGCAACTGTCTCTAGGCTGCTGGCCAACTCCTCTGCGGTGCTCGCTTTCTTGGGGATCTGCGCAGCAATGTCAGACACCACATCGAGAACAGCAGGCACCAGATCCTTCAACTGAACACACGCCTTCAAGCCACTGAACAACTCCTCTGCGGTGGTCGCTTTCCTGGGGATCTGCAAAGCAATGTCAGGCACCACGTCAAGAACAGCAGGCACCTCCTTCAACCGCACAAGAGCCTCCAGGCCACTCACCAACTCCTCTGCAGTGCCTGGTTTCTTGGGGATCTGGGCAGCAATGTCAGGCACCACGTCAAGAATAGCAGGCACCAGATTTTTCATCTGAACACATGCCTTCAAGCCACTGACCAGCTCCCCCGCCGTGATTGCTTTCTTGGGGATCTGCGCGGCAATGTCAGGCACCACGTCCAGAACAGGGGGAACCAGATCCTTGAACTGCACACATACCTGCAAGCCACTAATGCACTCCTCCGCCCTGCGCGCTCTCTGTGGGATCTTGGATGCAATGCCAGGCACCATTTCAAGAACAGCAGGCGGAATATCTTTCAACCGTGCAAATTTGGACAAACCATTAAAAGATCATTCAAACTCATTTTTCTGGCCAAGGAATCCAGGGTCTGCTTGGACATGACAACCTGATCAGAGAACTGTGGGTAGCTGTGAAAAACTTCGGCGGATTGCTGCTGGTCCAACCCGCCTTTCTGTGCCATATTCTGGACCCGGGCATGTAGCTTAAGAAGCACAGCGCTACCCCAGTCGCTTGGATTCAAGTGCCTGGTCCTGCTCAAGATTGACCATCTCCAGTATGCACGGCATGCGTGGGAAGTGCTAAAGATCGGGCTATCCAGTGCTTCATTCAGAATTTCAATCAGGATCTGAACGTATTGCGCGCGGTCAATTGCCTGAGCTGAAGGAAGCAGCCACGCTACTGCCCTAGTTTCTGTGGAAAGCTTCGAACAATCTGTTTTCGGTAAGCAGAAAACAATCTTGGGCTTGCGGGTTTCTTTGAGTTGGTTTTACAGTCTTGCTTGGTTGCAAGTTGCAGGTCCAGGGAGTCCAGTGACAATGTTTATCACATTGCTCAGGGATTCAAGGCTCTGCGGTCTGCGAACTATAAATGTAATTATGGAAGTTTCTGCCACGGATGATTGAGACTAATACTCTATTTATGGTCGTATGCTTTTCGCCCTCGTACGCTTCCCAAGCATTGGCTGGGAAAATGAGCCTGCACCTTGAGTTTGCAAACCGATGTTCTATTGAATAAGTGACTGAATGCGTTTTTCATGTAACTAAGTGATAGGTGGATTTTGATCTACGCAAAGTTTTCGCATGGATCTTGAAGGGACAGTCTTTCCAGCAGGATGACATTAAAAGATACTAGACGACGGATGGCCCGAGAGCGTAGAGGAGCAAGGTGTTCTGTTGTTAGTGTTGAGACACTATATTACAAGACAATATATTAAAGATCTTTTATAGGCAGACGAGAAGAATAGTATCAAGACAATATTTGACAAATACTAGTCAATAGTTTGCATCGTATCCTTCGTAAAGTTTATCACACACAGAACCTTTTACACACAGACGCTTTTGCAGACAGAAGCTTTACACACAGACGCTTTTGCACACAGAGACTTTTACACACAAACGTTTTTACACACAGCCACTTTTACACACAGACGCTTTTACACACCGACGCTTTTACACGCAGACACTTTTACACACAGAAGCTTTTACACACAAACACCTTCACACACAGAGACTTTTATACACAAGAGCTTTTACACACAGACGCTTTTACACACAGACGCTTTTACACACAGAAGCTTTTACACACAGACGCTTTTACACACACAGACGCTTTGACACACAGACGCGTTTACACACAGAACCTTTTACACACAGACACTTTTGCACACAGAAGCTTTTACACACAGACGCTGTTACACACAAACACTTTCACACACACAGAGGCTTTTACACACAGAGACTTTTGCACACAGAGGCTTTTACACACAGAAACTTTTACACACAGAGACTTTTACACACAGACGCTTTGACACCCAGACGCTTTTACACACAGACGCTTTTACACACAGACGCTTTTACACACCGAGGCTTTTGCACACAGAGGCTTTTACACACAGACACGTTTGCACACAGACACTTTTACACACATACACTTTTACAAACAGAAGCTTTCACACACTGGCACTTTTACACACAAACACCTTCACACAGAGAGACTTTTACACACAGCCACTTTTACACACAGACGCTTTTACACACCGACGCTTTTACACACAGAAGCTTTCACACACAGAAGCTTTTACACACAGACGCTTTTGCATACAGAAGCTTTACACACAGAAGCTTTTACACACAGAGACTTTTACACACATACGTTTTTACACACAGCCACTTTTACACACAGAGACTTTTACACACACAGACACTTTTACACACAGAGACTTTTACACATAGAAGCTTTTACACGCAAAAGCTTTACACACAGACGCTTTTACATACAGACACTTTTACACACAGACACTTTTACACAAAGACACTTTTCACACAGACGCTTTTACACACAGACACTTTTGCACACAAACACCTTCACACACAGAGGCTTTTACACACAGAAGCTTTCACACACAGGCTTTTAAACGCAAACACTTTCACAGACAGAGACCGGACCCGTGAAATCGCAATTTTACCGCAGTTTTTGGCGATCGAACCTCATTTCGTGCGAAAGGGTTGCGCCGGACAACTTGCAACTCGCAATTTTACCACAGTTTTTGGCGATCAAACATCATTTCGTGCGAAAAGGTTCGCCGGACAACTTGCAAATCGCAATTTTACCTCAGTTTTTGGCGATCGAACCTCATTTCGTGCGAAAGGGTTCGCCGGACAACTTGCAAATCGCAATTTTACCTCAGTTTTTGGCGATCGAACCTCATTTTGTGCAAAAGGGCTGCGCCCGGACAAGAGAAATCGCAATTTTACCACAGTTTTTGGCGATCGAACCTCATTTTGTGCAAAAGGGCTGCGCCCGGACAAGAGAAATCGCAATTTTACCTCAGTTTTTGGCGATCGAACCTCATTTCGTGCGCAAGGGTTCGCCGGACAACTTGCAAATTGCAATTTTACCACAGTTTTTGGCGATCGAACCTTATTTTGTGCGAAAGGGCTGCGCCCGGACAAGGGAAATCGCAATTTTACCTCAGTTTTTGGCGGTCGAACCTCATTTCGTGCGAAAGGGTTGCGACGGGAAGCGGGAAATCGCAATTTTACCGATCGAACCTCATTTCGTGCGAAAGCGTTGCGTTTCGTGCTGTCTTGTTGGCACTGCCCTGCACCTTCAAGAGAGAAATAGAAAAGAAGGAGAGAGCAAGAGGGCAAGAGAGCATGAGGACAAGAGAGCAAGAGGGCAAGAGAGAATGTGAAGATGTGAGAATGTGAAGATGTGAAGCTGAGAAGATGTGAAGATCAGAAGTTGAGAAGAAGAGCAGATTTGAAGATGAGAAGATGTGAGGATGTGAAGATGAGAAGATGTGAAGATGTGAAGATGAGAAGATGTGAAGTTGAACAGATGTGAAGATGAGAAGATGTGAAGATGAGAAGATGAGAAATATGAGAAGATGTGAAGATGAGAGGATGTGAAGATGAGAAGATGTGAAGATGAGAAGAAGATGAGAAGATGAAAAGATGAGAAGATGTGAAGATTTGAAGATGTTATGTGAAAATGTTTGACAGACCCCCACTATTAGAAGAACCCTTCGCTCAGACGCTCTCGGGAATCAAAATTCTATGGCCCGGTGGGGGGCAGAAGGTTCAAAGGCCCGGCGCCACCTACAAAAGCGTGTCTCTTGACTCATTCCCCACACAAGAGTTCGGGCTCAAGAGTCAAATATATTTCAAGAAGAAGCAAAGAGGTGCATCACAGTGACACATCGAAAATCCAACCAACCCATAGCAACTTGGTAAAATGGAAAACGGGTCTAGCCTGAACTGACTACAGTAATAATTTGTGGCGCCCTTTAGGTAGTAGGTAAAAAAGAACTTGAACTCCTGCCAGAGATCCAACTGCTGAAGGCATTTGGGGTGCAACCCTTGGTCTGCCCTGTATTTTTTTGCATTTTATTTGTGTTCCGGATCTGGGGTGGATTATTTTTGGATTGGACCATGTTGGATAATTTTGGCAAGGTACCTGGGCTAACCTTTGCTTCGCACGGCGTTTGAGTCGGTCATGAAATTCCTGTTGCAATTCTCTGGGGATCTGCTTGAAAACATCCGGCAAGATGTGATCTAGAGCAGGTTCGTTGAACTTTGCGCACGCCTGCAAGATGTTGAGCACTTTTTCTGCGCTGAATCTTCTCATCTTGCCATTTAGAGACTTGACCAACGCAACGAGGAGTGGGGTAGGAGCATGAAACCGACGAGACAAATGCGCACAGGTGCGCAATATTTTGGCAGAAGCATCGGCATTCAACCGGCCTTGCGACGCCAAATCCTGGACCCGATCATGCATTCTACTGATCACTGGGCTATCCCAATCCTTTGGCATGAGGCCCCTCTTATCGCTTAATTTGGCCAGCGCGCTGTATGCGACTGAAGGCTGTAAACGCTTGAAGATCGGGCCATCCAAGGCTTCATCCAAAATCTCAATCAGTTCCTTGGCCGACTCCACGCTGCTCAGCTGTGATCTCAACTTCTTCGCTTTGGCCTTGTCATCTGCTTCCAGCTGCCGTCCTGATACTGCTTGGTGTTGTTGGCGGCACCTCTCTGTCACCTGGACCTTGGCAGCACGGCTCCAAGGATTGCCCTGCACAAAGGGCAACGGGTCCGGCTCATGAGACACCATCCGCCACAAGAGGCACAACGGCACCAGGCAAGTCATGCGAATGCATCTGCGGCTGAAAGGCCTGGGCTGCCTGGCCACACTGCCTGAAAAGGCCATGGCTGCACCCTACCTCTGCGTGCCGGGGTGTGTCAAGACCTCCTCTCTCTATCTCTCTGAAGCTTGTTGCAGTCAAACTTGCGGATCATTTTGCACTTGAATATTGGGATCGTGTATGAGACTGTTGTCTGTTGTGGCTTCATGGTGAGTCTTGTAATACCTAAAAGTTTCTGGGCCCATACCTTCGTCTGTAAGAACATCCGAAAGCTTATATATTGGGCTGGGGCACTTGCTAACTTCTTTGGGATCCTGCTGAGCTTTGAGAGAACAAACACTGACAGCTGGGCCTTCGTTTCTAAAACGCAGCCAGGCCGCTCCCGCAAGTCATCCAACAAAAAGCGCCACATGTTTGTTCCCATCATGCACATTGAAACACGAAGGGAATGCCACTTCCGAGTTTCCAAAGGGATGGTCCACTACCCACAGCGGTTGCAAGTGTAGCTCAGGTGCAGCCAAGGGTCGGTGTGAACGTCGGCCGGGTCCTTGGGCCACAAGCATAGGGTGGAACTAATTACATGGAACCCAACTTCCAGAGCTAAGTTTGCAACCCTAGACATGAAAGCAAAAAGGGACAATGATGGTTGGCAACGGAACCCCAGGAAGTGTTGGGCCAGTAGAATCCCAGGTGGGATGTCAAAGTTTCACTCTTGAAATGCTTGTAGCTAAGCCCAGCGAAGCTGAAGTTGTTGAAGAATGTTTCACCCAAGCCATGTTTCACCCAAGCCATGCTGTTGTTTTGTTAGAAGGTTCCAGAGATATTACCACCACAATGGCATGCCAGGTTGCCAAACCAGTGCGGCCAAGGAGCGATGCAGCTGGAGCGGCGGGTGCTGATCTGATCCTGAGACCGCAGCCGTTGGGAAGTGGCTCTGAATGGCTCTGAATCCACCATAACCCACCATCGGAAAACCAAAACCCGACATTTGATCCAAAAAACATCTAGTGGCCAGAAAAGATCCAAAAAACATCAATTTTTTGATCCACTCTGGAATGCCCCCCAAAAAAACATCTAGTGGCCATACCGGCGGTGTTACATGAGTTCCAACCTACTACCAGCATCTGCAAAGGGACCGGGTTGATGAAAGTGGTTTTCCTCTTGACCAAGATATCCTCACTTCAGCTGTGAGTGGGACATCTCACTCAATGGATCTTGCAAGCCCGTGGCATCACACGGTGGCCAGGGGGAAAGCCATGCCTTTGCCCTTGCGAATCCCTTTGAAAATGCTCATAGCTACATACCCCGGACTCTGGCAACGCATGGGAATTCCACAAGCTCTGCTGCCGTTTTCTGCGCTGGCACGACTGCAGCTGTAAGGAGAATTTAGGATCACACAAGGCATATGCCTCGACCAATTTAAATGCATCCTCAGACATCTGCTTGAGGCTAGCCGCACCATTCGTGTTCACAGGTGGCTCATGACCAACGGCCACTCGGCACAATAAATTATATACGCCAACCACCACCCCCGGCCCCCGAAATCCTGAAGTCTGGCTTTTGAGCCTCCTCCCAAACCCGAGGACGGAAGCCCAATTCAATCTTCAACTTGTTGTAGCATGCGTGATATGGACAGACTTCCCCGTTCCCCAAAAAGCTGAATGAATACGCCTGAAGTTCCAGGGGTCCAGATGCTACTTCAATGTGGAATTCTGGGCAAGGCTATTCAAAGACATTTTGTCCATCTGTCGTCACTGTCAGCACCCAACAGCCACTCCTGCACTCAAACCCTCCTGCACTCAAACCCCCGCGGTGCGTCCAAAAGAGCACTCTGCAAAGATGGTGCTGGAGAAGGGGAACGGAGGGTGCGAGAGAGTGAAGGTCAAAATCATTTCAACTACCAGAAATGCCTTCAAGAAGTCAGGAGGCCAGTAAAATTGTCAAATTGTGGCAAATATGCGAACGAGTTCAAACAATCTTCTGAATTTCAAAGGCTTTGCAAGCATCCACGGTGAAATCTCTGGCAGTCAAAGGTGTCCATCTAAAAATCTGCCGGGTCCTCAAATATCCAAAGCTACTACTCTCTGCATCTTCACTACATTCACATAAATAGAGTATAAGATATTTATATCTCACATATATATATATTATATAATGTAATACATTGTCGTCACCTGCTTGCACCCAGCAGCCACTCCTGCATTCAAAACTCTGCGGTGTTTCCAGAAGGAGCACTCTGCAAAAATGGTGCTGGAGAGGGGTTTGCTCAAGCTTCAAAAATTGGACTGGGTTTGGAATGGCCGTGGGAGGCATGGCAAAAACAAGAAATTAAGAAGTTGCTACAAGTTGACTTAGACTTGCACGCAACTCAACTGCAAGCAGCCCCCAACGGCCAAAGATTTGCCTTACAGCTTTGCGTGATTCCATCGCAAATGTCCACGTTGGCAACTCTGTACATCTGCCTCATTAAATCCCCTCTCTCTTACTTCCGACATCAGCAGCTTGTCAAACCCGTGGAAATCATTTTGGGCGCTAAACACCTGATAAGACCAAGACAAAGCGCACAGGCTAAAGTTTGGCAGGCGGGTTGACACCTGCTGTTCATAAGACCCAAAATGCGCTGCCGCAAAAAACATCGTAAAATGCTCGGCAACAGAAGCCAGGAACTCCTCATCATACAGTCTGAGTCTGGCGCAGGCCCAAATCGCAACCGGGACTGCGATGGTGAAATCCTTTCCTCTCAGTCTTGGAAGTAAGCGCTTGAAGCGCCTTGCTGCACATCTCACAATGTTTTCAAGGCTGTCATCTGTCCAAGACCCCGAACCTTCATCAGGGATGGAGTCATGAAGAAGGACAAGGGCCTCCAAGCTGTTGGACATTTCCTGTGGTGTCATGTTTTTGAACTTGGCGGGGATTTCCCCAACAACTGCAGGCAAACTGTCCAACACCTTGGGCACTTCATCCTTGAGCAGCGCACATGCAAAGAGGCAGTTGGACAATGCTTGTGCGCCCATGTCCTTTGCTCTTTTGGGGATCTGGGCCACAATGGAGGGCACCATTTCAAGCATAACAGGCGCAACATCCTTGGCTTTTGCAGATGCCCAGAAGATTTTGGAAATCCCTTGTGCGTTCATATCTTTCACCTTGGTAGGCACAGATTTGACCAATGCAGCTAGCAGCTGGCTCGGAATGCTGAATCGATCCGACAACTGCGTAATGCTCCAAAGAACATTGGCTGAAGCCTGCGGGTTCCACTGGTCGTTCAGTATCATGTTTTCAACTCGGGTATGCAGCCTGAGAAGCACCGGGCTATCCCAATCCCTTTTTCGGAGGAGTTTCCATCTTTTCAAGGTGACCAACTGGGCGTAGGCAGCTGATGCATGAATAAAGTTGAAAATGGGTTCATCCATTGCCAGATTCAAAATCTTCATCAGCTTCTCAGCTGAGTTTGCTATCGTGATGACTGATGTCAACCTCCTTGCCTCCACTTCCGGATCTGCCTCTTGCTGCCCTTGTTGGCTGGACCTGCAACTCACACCCTGCACGAAGCCAACATGCACCAGCTGCTCTTGCACTACCAGAGTCGCGAGGCACAGTAACGCCAAGCAAGGCATTGGAAGGCAATCCCGACTGAAACGCCTGGGCTGCCTGGACATGGCTGCGATCTACTGATATATAGTTTGGAACTTTTTGACTTTTGGCAATGTATTCATGTTTATCACTTGAGACCGTGTCATTGGGCCTTGCATCACTTAAAATATGTTAAATGTATCAAAAGGCCTTTGTATTCCATGGTCAGAAGCCATGCTTGGCCTACAAGCTTCATGCTAGAGGAGTGTCAAGTTGGAGCAGCTGAGAACTTTGCATCCGGTGATCCCACTGTGCTTTGATTGGACAACAGCAGGTGGGCGTTTGTTGCAAAACACCACGGGTTGACATTACCAAGTGGCATGTGATTTCGATTACAGTAATTATATCCCTCAAGCTATTGCTGTGAGACATGATGGTATCTTTGTTTCGCAGCGCCAAACACCTACGTCCCACGACAGGTGCCGAGGAGCGATGGGGCTGCAAGAGCAGGGCCCGATCTAATCCTGGGCTCCCAGTGGGATGCTCTTGGGAACTGGATGCAGGACACCCCTTGGACAGCATTGACAACCCAGGTATAATGTCTTCTAGAGCCATTCAGGGTCTAATACCTATAGGTTCACTCCAAGAAAGGTAATATGAAATGCATGAAACATATTTCTACCGGTGTCCTTTTTCAAACTCGAAGGCCGTCAATCAACCAAACTATCCCAAAGTTGTTGATATGCCTAAATGTTCCAGCATTCAGGGATGGAGAGGGACCAACGTAAAATAGGTTAAACATGGTTAAACGGGGTAGGGACCAAAACGCTTACCCGAAAACACGCCCCCAACATTGCCTTGGTCATGCAGAAATTGGGGTGATATTCCCACTTTACGTGCAGCATGGTCTCCTCAACTCTCAAAGTTTGGGACCCCGAATCGCCCACCTCACTTCCCTACTTGGCCAATCCCTGAAATCAGGGATGGGATGAAGCAAAAAATCCAACAAGTTCTGAATGCAACCTGAAAAACGGATTGGTAGTTGTTGTCATCTATGGCACCAGGGTGCACTGAGCAATAATGATGGAAACCAAGATCTGTACCGCGGCCCATGTTGGCACTGTCATTCTTTTAATGTCAAGGCAAGGCGTTCCAAGAGCAGCGCCACAGAAGCTGCACAGGAGAATCCAACAACTCAAGAGGTGAAGTGGAACCCCAAAAACTAGATCTACTTGGAGCCAAAGTCCTGGCCAACATATGAAAAAAACATGTATGTCAGTATTAAAAAATAGATGAAAGACGAAATATGTATACAGCATCTTGTTTAAAAAAAAAAACGTGCGTGCTATGTGTGTATGTCACCACCCGTCTCCACCCCACGTTCCCTCCCGCACTCAAATCTCTGCGGTGCTTTCAGAAGGAGCACTCTGCAAAGATGGTGCTGGAGAGAGGTCAAAAGTTGGAGTTGATTTCAAACTGCCAGAATGGTTGAAGTGGATTCTCAAGCTTGTAAGTCCAACGGAAAGAACATCTATCAGGAATCAAAGAACATGCGTATCAGTATCAAAACAGCTTTGCCATGCTTTGCCTATCTAATTATGTTATTTCCACTAGCCTCTCTGGCAGTTAGAGGTTTCAGCTAAATGTTTGCATGGTTCCACTTCAAATGGCCAAGCCTGCTACTCTCTACATCCGATTCACTCAATCTTCTCCTCTGAATCTCGGACTTCAACAGCGTCCGAAAATCTGCGAATTCTTCCTCGACGTCAAGCACTTCATACGCCCAGGACAAAGCGCAGAGGCCAAAATCTTTCAATCGGGACAGGGCGCTTCGGGACCCCAAGCGCAGGGCGGCAGAAGCCAACAACTCGTCGTGCTGCACACCAACTTTGGCAGAAGCCCAGATCACAGCGGGCACTGCAATGATCAGGTCGTTTCCAGTGAGCCTTGGAAGTAAAGTGTTCAAACGTGCCGCTGCAGACCACACGATACCATCTTCCTTGCCACTATCTGACAGGTAACTTGCAAAATTATCTGCAAGTCCAGGGTCCGACTCCTGCAGAAGAATACGGGCATCCAAAGTGTTACACAAGTCTCGGGGGTTCATGTCTTTGATCCTACCTGGTATTTCCAGATCGATGGCTGGGACAATCTGCGACACCTCGTGCCCTTCATTCTCAAGCTGCAGGCATGCCCATAGGCAGTTGGCCAACGCTTGTGGGACCATTCCTCCAACCTTCTTGGGCACAGACTCAACCAAAGCTGCCAGGAGCTGGGTTGGGACCCTAAACTGATCACACAATTCTGCCATGCTCCATAGAATGTTGGCCGTTTCGCGGGCAGGCAACTGGTCTTGCAGCACCATGTCTTTGACCCGGGCATGCAGTTTCATAAGCACCCTGCTATCCCAATCGCTTGATTGCAGGCGCCCCTCCTTTTTAAAGGCTGCCAGCTGGATGTATGCGGCCGCTGCATGTATGAAGTTCAAGATTTCGCCTTCGATGGCGCCATCCAACATCTTAATCAGCTTCTTTGCTGATTGTGCCTTTGTGATTCCTGACATCAACCTCCTCGCTTCAGCTTTGGCAAAAGAAAATTCGCCATCTGCCTTTGATTTCCTGGAAAATGCTGAGCGCTGCTGACCTGACTCACCTGACATCTTGCTCAACTCACCTTTGGCCGCCCAGTGCCCCCAACTCATAGCCTGCACGAAGCTCAAGGGGTGCCAGTGGCGCCACGGCAGGCACACCTCCACCAGGCAAATCACTACGAGGCCACAGTAACTTTGCCGCCTGGCCATGGCTGGGCACCTGCCAGGAATCGGTTCACCTGGATGGTGATCAAAATTGGTGTAGAACGCGTGGTTTTTGATTTGTTTAGATCACGTTGTGGCAACTTCTTGGTTTTGCAACGCGCTAGTCACTAGTCTCTGAGCCTTTAGCTTCCCCAAAGAAACTCCATTGGAGGCATCAAGTTGGGATGATTGAAAGTGTTCGGCATCATCTTGCATCTTTCTGCGTTTTGAGAGCAAACGCTGACAAGTGAAGTCAACATCGACGGGTTCCCTCGCATGAGGGAAGCCAATAATGGCAATCTCGGTCCCTGTGGATTGCCATGGCCAGGGTCTGGTTGCAGCCCAGGAGCGATGAGGCTGAAGCAAGCCTAACCCTGAGGGCACACTAGATGAAGATGCGCCCCAGGTTGTTGCATGCATGGTGGTGAAAAAGTGCAACAAAAAAGTCCAGATAAAAACAAACAAAAAACAAAAAAGGAACGGGGCATCGAATGTATCACAGGCTTCCTTCTGAATTCATCCAGAATCGGGATCCCTTTGGATACCCTAAATCATCTTAGTGATAAATATCTTGAAATCCATGGCTATTGGTTTCTATTAGTTCTATAGCTTCTCCCCTCGACTGCAAGAGCCCTTGGTATCCTTGGTTGCAGCCCAGGAGCCATGCAGCCGGAGCTGGCGTTGATCTAGGCCTGAATATCCAAAACTCAACAGCAGTGAGAAGGGAAGATGTGTCCCAGGTTAATCCATAATCCATGGTAGTTCTATAAACTGCTTGTGACAATAGGTGCAAAAAGCCAGGGAACATGGATGAGATACCACAGATTTCCTACTAGACCATCTGTGTGGGGTTTCCTGACCAACCAGATCCCTAGACAAATGGGCCATCGTCAATCATGGTCCTAAGTTGCCTCAATCTTCACCAGAACCTCCAGACTCCGATAATCCCAAATGATGCACAGATTTCCAAACATATTGAAGATCTATTCGGGGGATGGAGTTGGGACACCTGAAAATTGTCCACGTGATCCTGTTGGTGTTACAGAGACACTGAGCTGGAGAGTGTTTGAAACATTTTGAAACAACCCCTCAGCATCAACAATGCCGCTGAATGAGCCTAAACTTCTAAACATCCATGAACCGATTCATCCAATCATCCTCGGTCCCCAGTCTGGGTTGTCTGGGTGAAGCCCAGTAGCAATGAGGCTGGAGGCATGGTCCCAAGCCTTGGGCCGCAGGGGCATTGGATAGGACATGGTTGATGAACAAATAAATAACAAACCGCTTCCGGCTCTAATATCAAATGCAACCTTAGATGCCCTGGTTTAGTGGCTCTATTCATTTTGGGGGCCCTTTTTTTGGAATGTATTTGGGAAGGGGTTACAATTTTGGTTTCAAAAGGTAAACCAAAAATAGCAACAAAAAACTGGGGTTGAAGTCCTGATACGGAAACATGACTTAGGAGGTGCGCCAGAAATGAAGAAATGATTCCGACCAAGAGTTTTGTGAGCAAATCTTTGTCAGGGAAGAATGTGTCAATGGTGGTCATGGTTTCATTTGCTTCTGGAAATTGTGGGGTACGGCCTTTGGGTCACAACTCCCCCAGACGCTGGTGCTGAAAAATGTGAACAGTGGTTTCTGATTTCAATTCATCCTGCTGAAGTTTTTCCTGTATGCCCGCAACAGTGTCACGCGACAGCTATCGACACCTAGCGGCCTAGCATCAGCTCAAAGGGTCTCAAAGGTTCAAGAAGTCAAACATCTAAAAACACAAAAAAATATGATAAATCATACCCAAAATCACCATAAATGGATGGCAACATGTGGTAACTATCATCCCAAATGATAGGTTTACTTTATTTTCCCACATTACTCGGCTTTGGCTGTTAGAGAAGGCCAGGTAGAAGAAGGTCGAAGTTACCACTTCCCCGTCCGCAACAACCGCTCTCGCACTCAAATCTCCGGGTGCGTCGGAGAGAGCACTCTGCAAAGAAGGTGCGCAAAAGAGCAGGCTGCAGAGTTTACAAGTTGGGATGGTTTTTAAACTGCCGCAACTTCATGGATGAACTTTGAAAACCTTGAACAGCTGCCAAATGATGAAAGGTGCAGCTTTACATTGCCAAATTCGGGGTCCTCACATATCATTGTTCGGATGGTTGTTGGAATGCGCTCTTTTATGTTCTGTTCATCCATTCGATTGTTCTCCTATAGCTTGGCATGGTTCCATTGCAAGTGTCCACGATGACAACTCTGTACATCTGCCTCGGCAAGCCCCCTCCTCTCGGTTTCCGACTGCAGCAGCTGCTGAAAATCCGCAAAATCGTCTTCAGCGTCCAGGACTTGGTACGACCAGGCCAAGGCACATAAACCAAAGTCTGCCAAGGATGCCAGTGTGGATGGAGACCCAAGCTGCTGAGAAACCAAATGCAACAACTCACCAGGGTACACCCCAGCCTTGGCACAGGACCAAACGACATTCACCACAGTGTCAAAGCGTTTAGCTCTGAGTTTGGGAACCAAGGGGATCAAGCGCGCAGCTGTATATCTCAAGAAATCATCCTGAAGAATCTCAAGGGCCTGCCTACTATCAGACAACCCCTGGCAGTCCATGGTTTCCATCTTGGCAGGGACCTCTGCAACCAGGGCCGGCACCAGCTCCAAAACCTCAGGTGCAACATCCTTTAGCTGGGCAGTGGCCTCCAGACACGTGCTCAGGTGATGTGGCGTCATGCGCTTTGCCTTGTCCCGGACTTGGAGGGCAATGGCTGGCACCACCTCCAAAACGGCCGGTGCGACATCCTTCAGTTGGGCAGAAGCCCACAGGCAGTTGGACACCTCTGGCGGACTCATGTCCCCTGCTTTCTGAGTGATCTGGCTGGCAATGGCTGGCATGATCCGAAGCACTGCCGGCGCAGCATCCTTCAGTTGCGCAGCTGCCACCAGGCACTCATCCAGATGCTGTGGAATCACTTTCCTGGCTATGTGAGTCTCCTTGATCTGAGCAGAGATATCTGGAACCATCTCCAGCACTGCAAAGCTTTCATCTTTCAATTGCGCTGCTACAGATAGACAACGAGTCAAATGCTGTGGACGCATGCAGGCAGCTTTCCAGGTGATTTCAGTGGTAATGGCCGGAATCAATTTGCGTGCACCAGGTGCAGCACTCTTCAACAGAAAAGATGCCCACAGGCTGTTTGAAAGGCTTTGTGCACTCATCTTCCCGGTCTTTGTGGGGAAATACTCGATCAATGCAGCCACAAGGTCGGAAGGAATGCTGAAGTGTCGAGACAAAGTCGCAAGGCTCAACAGAACATTGGACAAATTCAGTGCGTTTAGATGGCCCTGAAGCACCAGCTCTCGGACACGATGGTGTAGCCGAAGAAGGACCGTGCTGTTCCAATGCGCCAGCTGCAAATGACCCCTCCTGCTGAAGCTTGACAACTTGTAGTAGGCTTCTTGTGCGTGGATACCACTGAAGAACCGGTCGTCAACTCCACCCTCCAAAATGTCAATCAACGTCTTTGCAGCTTGCGCTTTCTTCAACTCTGACGTCAAGGTCAGCGCTGGACCTTTCAAAGCGCTAATCAAGGCCTGATTTGCCAGTTGAGTTGTTCTTTTCTCTTTGACCTCTTTGATCTCTTTGTTCTTCCCTGTCTTTTCGGCGATCACTTGGACTTCCGTCACCACGGAGGCCGCTTTCTTCTTGGCACCTGACTTTTTGGACTTTCTCCGAGCGCACCTCGAAATCAGCTGGGTCTTTCCATGGCCAGCCCAGCCCGGCACAAAGCTCCACTGGCAACTCGCCAAACTCACCAGGCGCAGCAGGATGCAGCAAATCAACAGCCTTAGACACCTGCGGATGTCTGAAGTCATGGCTGGGGCCAAACACTCTTTGGTGTGGCCGTGGCTGAGCACTTGGAACTGGAAAGGTTGTGTTTTTGATTATTCTCAACCAGGAAATTGAAACAACTTGAGGATGAAAGCATTCAAATTGCCATTGCAAAATATTATCAGACGTGATTTGTTCTTCTTCGCGCCTGTTTTTGACTTGCTCAAATTCAACGTCAGGGTTGGTGTATGTTTAACTTTTCATCTACGCTTCATACTCACACGAACTCGTTAAACTTTCACCTGCCAACAGGCTGCGGTTGGGCAGTTGTGCCTTTGACTGGTACATGAGACAACCTGACACCCTAACAACTTCGTTTTGGATAGTCTCACTTGGAGCACCAAACTCAGTCAAAATGGGGAGCTAATCAACGACCACGACCAACCAACGGCAATTGATCAGTTCCCAGTAGTTCCAATTGGTTTTCCAGAAACAGGGCAAAAGCAGCAAAAACTGAATCCCACTGCTTTCATCCAAGACTTGCGGTTGATACATGATATTTGCTTCTTATTCCCTTGTGAGAGAACATGCCATCGCGTTTTATGCCCTTCAGTACTGGCGCCATCAGCTACTTCAGCTACATTAAATCAGATAGCTGGGATGGAAAGCTGCTGGGCTTCACTTATCCAAGATCATAAAATATACATGTGGGACCCATACTACATGGGATATTCTGAATATGTGGGCATTCTATCCCATTATGCTACTATTAAGATAGGATCCCCATTATTCTAGGATGGGATACTTATTATCCGTAGGAAGACCCAATTCCTAATCCTAAATCGGATCCCAAAGACAATACTCATCCTAGTTGGTTAATTAGGACACTCTATGGGTTTGCCTTTAGTAATCATCCATCATCATCCTAGTTAATAATCCTAATCCTCTCATGGCGTTGATCCGGCCCTAAACTTTCATGTGATTGGGAAACTCCATATTCTTAGCTCCAACTGGCTCCACATGGCCAAAAAAAAGAAAATAATGGACTCACAAAAGGATATAAATAGATACTATGGCACTATAAATAGATATAAATAGTAGATACTTAGTCCCTTAGTCCATACATAGATACTATGGACTCATAGCTCCTTAGATCCCTCCTGACTGGAATCCAGATGTGCCCAGCCACGGGCGATAGACCGGGCGTGCCGCCGTCTTGGACGTTGGAAGCCGCTTCACCTGGAGGCAAGGGGGCGCGCATGTCCTGGTGGATCCAGAAGTATTTTGCCACCAAATCTACCGGGGTTAATGTTAGTTGGTGACTATGGAAATATATCTATAGATATCTATACTTAGTATAGTTCCTATTATAGTTACCGTGGTTAATGGTGTTTATTTTGCTATGTTTTGTTGGTTTCTAAACCCCATCAACTTTGAACATAGTTATTGGCCAACAAAAACTTGGTTTTGGAGTCTTGGTTTGGGAGTTATGAACAAACTGGATGTCAACCCCGAATGAAAGCCAACTTCCCTCGCCGCACTGTTGATCATTGGGGGGCTACCATGTCAGTAGCAGCTTAGCCCCAATCAACCGGGGTTTATCTTTATGAAACCAGGGTTGGCATTAATTAGATAAACTTACCCATCTGAGACAAGACATTTGATATGGACCTTCAGCTTCGAAAGGTGTTCAACTGATATTTCCAGCGCCATCCAACACTGTTGAACGAATCATTAGATTTACTTCCATTATGTTTTAACGAAAGCATGAACGAGAATCCTTCCACAGGTCATATCATTGTGTTCCATCTTTGCACCCATCCCATCCACCGAACATGGGCGACATGTTAGATTATATAAAAACACATTTGAATCATAGGATCCCATTCCAACCCATCATCCCATCCCAGCTCATCATTGGATTTACTCTATTTTTTGGGGTGAAAGTGTAAAACCCCCATGATATTTTAACGATTCCACTGGATTCCGTGACCACTGGATTTCCTCCACCATTTTACGAAAAAAAATGGCTGCTCTAAACCCGAAATGCTACCAAATATGTATAAATCATCTATTTAACCATGGTTTTCTGATTTGTGTTTCACATGATGGGAATTTCTGGTGAGTTTGAACTCCCATCATCCCATCCCATCTGCCTCCGGCTTTGGCTCCGGCTCCAGCAGCACCTCCTCCATCTCCCCGTCCCCGTCGTTGGCGTCGAAGGCGTCGACCTCGTCCTCGGCCTCGAGGTCCGGCAGCCCGGCGTGGCGGCGGTGCGCCTCCAGCAGCTGCAGATCAATGCGCAGAAGGTCCAACTGCCTGATGTCATGGGAATCATCCATTGATGGATAGTATATGGTGGATGATATATATATATAATATAAATAAAATATATATATAGTATGTATAGTATGTGTAGTGTGTATATATATATGTGTGTGATATGATTTTTGTGCGTGTATGTATGTATAATCCATGTATGGATATGTATGGATGATATCAGGATGGGATGAATTCTCCAAGATGGGAATAGATGGGAGGTTAGGTATTAATCAAACACAGGATGATTTTGGGGTGATGCCTCATCAGCTGGTATGCCAGGTCAATCCTGGCTTTTTTTCGAGTTCACAAGAGTCAATTGCACCTCTCCAATCAAAACCGTGGAGGATCACCATAAACCAACTTCTCATCACACAACCCCAGGCGAACTTATCAACCATCTCTCTGCCAATCTTTTTTCACAATATTGAAGACTTTGCTAGCCCGGAAATTCCCCCATTTACACAACAAACAAGATGACCCACATCCACTAGTTCACGACCCTCACCAGGCCACCCAGTTCGGCCCAGCTATGCCCAAGGTGCCATTGGCCATTCTTCCGGTAGTCTTCCTCATTCGCCAGGGCATAGTACTGCCTCACGCGCTCAAACAGCGCCGGGGCGCCCCGCTGCGCCGCAGCGCCCCCACCCGAGCTCCGCTGCAAAGACTCGCGCCACATCTGCGGAAACCTGCCGGAAATGGTGGTAAAAATTGGGACGTCACCCAGAAAAATGAGGATGTAGCCCCCAAAAAAAACTGGTTACAGGGGATGGGAGTATGAGGTGGATGGATAGATTTCTGCGCAATGCATATAGTGACTATAGTGCCAACTGGGGTGCATCCCAACAACGGGTGACATGTTCATCAAATTTCTCGATGCGACATACCCAAACTACCCTGCATCAAATGCCAACCCAGCTCCAACCTTCTTATGGCATGGGTGCCATGCCCATATCGGCGAGGATGGGCACGGATCAGGTGGTGGTGCAAAGATCAGTGGATCGGATTATAGGATAAAGGGATCCAAATTAATCAGGATTAGGATGATAAATGATGATAAATGGCCATGGTAAATTCATCAGTGAATCAAATTGAATCAAAGGGCTTGAATTTGGGACAAAATTTGGATTGTCAAACATGGCACTTCGCGCGGTTTTATTGTAGAAGTGAATCCCCCCTTTGGTTGCTATCCAGCATGATTTTAAAAAAATGGGCTGCCAAAAACTTTGGGATCACATTGATTTGTTGCAACCCCTGCCCCTGACTGTTTCGCATGTGACTCTGGCCATCCCAAACAGCTTCGGATTCGCCCAACATCGGCTGCACGTGTTGCAGGAAAACCTGGGGATTGCCTGACACTTCAAGACGCATGTGCTGAGTTTAACAAATTCTGCCCACATTGCTGAACTGCAACGGTACATAGTTGTGGTCTTGTTCTTTGCATCTGTTCTGGTTTGCGCCTGTGGCCAAACCCCTGCTTATCCATCATGCGATTGAGGAACTCCATTGATAGCTATATCCTTTACTTCCCAAATGTTTCTTGCGAATATAAATAATAAGCTTAACCCAATAATGAACCATAGGGTAAACCATTTGGGGATGGTTCGAATCCCGCCCATCCATGGTACCCACTGGTCCCACAACACAGCTGCCACAGCTGCCCTGTCACCTGACATCCTGCGCCGTCTCGCGTCTCGGCATGGAGAGCGGAGGTTTTGATGTTGCCCAATATGGTTTCATTGGGCTTGTAATGTGGTAAACCCATGTAAACCCACCCTCCAGGAAAACCCCCAAGGGAGATGGTTTATGTTAGTATCCCACCCACCCATTTCCGGTGAAATTTGGGGTTGTTTTTTGATTGGGTTTGGGAAGTTTAGAACGTTTGAACCGTCAAACTTAAAAGGGGGTCTCGATCCAAAGATCAAGCCCCAAACCTCTGGGTATGGGGCCTGGTCTATGGGCCCACGTTTAATATGTTTAATCGGGAGCCAATATGGTTTCAAGCATCAATCCAAGAGTTATTACCACGTTCCAACAGCAGTTGTTGTGGGCATTTCAAGTGCCAACTTCACCACTCAAGTGTTCTACCGGTCTCCTCACCATTCACTTTGGTTCATCTCCAAATACCTCTAGGGTGGGATCCCGGTGGCCCAGTCGATTGCTGTCTTGTCTTGTGCTCAAACAGCTAGCGGCGCGAAGCTTATGGTAGTAAGTCACCAGCATACCTGGTTTTGGCTGTTCTTTGGAAAGAACCCCCAGGAATCCTGGTGAACTCAAACTGCCGAACTGATCCAATGGGATTAAGATCATTAAACCGTCCAGGTGGCTGTTGATCATCCCAGTTGGGGGTTGAAAGTACTGTCATGTGAGAAGCAGTTTGTTGCACTTGTTTCTCAACCATAGGATTTGATGCATAGGTGGTTAGATAAACATATTAGTCTTCCTTAAGCCTTTAAAGCTTGTACCTTTGCATATCTTTGCACATCATTACATATTTGTGGTTGCCTCTGTTCCTTCCCCAGCCCAACTACCATATTTGTATACCAAAATGCTTGAATACAAAGCTCCTTGCAAACACAGTCGACATCAAAGATTTCCACATCTTCAGCACTGAACGGTGCCCTTCGACCCCATTTTTCGACACCAAAGTTCTTCGACGGCCTCGCTGGCCGATTTTCAGATGGCTGCCGGTCACTTCTGCGGCACCGCGGGATCAAGACCCAAGCAGAGATGCAGTGGTCCCTGGGGGAATGGAACACCTTTGGATGTATATGATGATGCTCAATCAAACCAATTGGAGTTTTAAGGTAACTCGCAAAATTGAGGGGTTCCATGTGGTTCCGAATTGTGTCATGGTATGCCCCAGTATGGGTACCCGCTATAAGTGATCATTTTGCAATCTGATAAAAGAACATGCGGTGTATTGATAACATCGGTTTATCATGGTTTATCGACATTCAATAAGCTCCTGTCGTGGTTGATGTTACCAGGAAAATCTCACCCAGGATTCATCTGCGAGAAAAAAATTGAGCGAAGGTTGCCTTTGTAGTCGCCTTGCTGCAATGCAGGTCTCCAGGGCCGAGAGGAATGGATCGATGGTGACATAACGTGTCTGCTCTGTCTGTCTGAAACATGGTGCACAAAGGGGACCAGAACTTCGGTAGGAACTCTGAAGGCACCTGCAAAGAACGAAAAAAACATCGGAAAAAAACTAACAGCCCGAACTACACATGGCGAGCCTGTAGCTTGTAGTGTGGCAAGCCCAAAACTGAATTCCTTTTTGGGATGGTCGTTAATACCCCCAAAAGGTAAATGTCTTAAAAGTGACCAAATGGGGTATGGTTCACTAACATGGTAAACTCCATCATGAACCTACCATTAGGGATGGTTTGAATCCCATCTCTCTAATACTTTGACACTTTGCCATACTCTATATCATTACAACATATAAAAAGACATTATATCCCAGTATACCCCCATGAAATACCACCATTGTTATTCGTTGAAACCACATGTGATCGTTGGGCGTCATAAGTTTCAAGTCCCAGATCCATCATGATCCCCTGGAGGGCTTCGGAATCAACGCCACTGGCTGACGCCCGACATCTTCGGGCTAAGATCCAAGATCCAAGAGATTTGCCACGGCATTTTGCCATGATCCAAGACCCGATCGTTGGAAAAAACCATGGGGAAACATGGGGAAACCATGAAGATCTTTGGAAAAAAAATCGCGAAAGGTATTGAAAGTTGAATGACCCCGAAAAAATGATCTGATAGCGAATTGGATCATACAGGATCGTTCCATGGGGAATTTCTTAACCGGAAACCAACCCAATGAATTGTTGATGGTGAGCAGCTGCATGATACTCTAAACCCATAGCACCAAGTCTCTGGGGGAATGATGGAATGGAAGATCGTATAGCGGTTGGATTCTGAATCGGGCTTGCACTTGGGTATGATCCCTTTTCCAAAGAATCAATCATTGTTTTTTTTCAAACTTCAAGGCTGTTGGTTTGATGATGGAATCGTCCATCATTTAAAATGATTCCATCGTGATTAAAAATCCATAGCAATTCCAGATTTCAAGACTTTGATGGGATTTCTCTAGTTTTTTCATGGGATTTCTCTGGGTTTTTAATGGGATTGATGATGGAACCGTCCAAACTGTTCCATCTGCTGACAAAGATGGTCGGGTTGAACCGGCACGCCACTTGGCGCTGCAAATCTCGAGGGAACTATGCGGGAAAAACTGCTGGTCACTTGGCGGCCACGGTGCAAACATCCAACCCTTAAAAGAGGCTAGACATGACCGACATAATGTGAATATATATATATATATGGTAACTACATTTAAATATACGAACTGGTATTTCATAGTACCTCCGGGGCCTCGCGGTTTGGCCCGCCCTCCACATATTTAAATGTCGTTACCGTATATATATATATTTGATGATATATATATGTGATGATATATATATATATTTGATGATATATATATATACAGATATAGATATAGATATTATATGTGAATTAGTAACCTCATGTAACCTCTGATTTTCTGATTGTTTAAATCCCAATGTTTTCTGGCTAAATCCAGGTGTTTGTTGGTTAAATCCCCACATTCTCTGTCCAACTGTCCATCTGGCCACTGGCCAAGTGCCACCAGGACTACTGCCGCCGATGCTTCTTCCAGCCTTGCTGGAAACATCCGACGCCGGGAAGAAAAAGGAATGGCCACACGCTTCTTTTAGGACATAGGGCTGGTGATTCTTGGTATCAAATCATCCACTGTTTGGGTCAAGAAACAAATTATAAATGAAAATGCATGTAAGCCATCCATAATTAATTTCGTACACAGGAAGAGAATCTGCTGAGTCTGCTGGGTAAAACAGGGGCCTTCAGCATCAGGTATTCAACCATGTAAACAACATGGCTTTGAGCCATACCCAAATTCAGAAAACCTGGCATCGCAGACCCAGGTTTTTTTCTCGGTTCACCGATGGCTACGCATGCTACAGCGGCATTAATAGAATGCACCGCGCGGAATGTCGAGATCGACATGTGGATGGGGGTAAAAAGCAAAACGCCAAGATCCACTGAATGAACCCTGAGCTTATTGGGACGCCCTCAACAGTCCTGGCCATCATGGGTTCATCTTTAATTTGCCATGTTTTTCATGTGATATCAGTGATATCTCTCTGGTTGTTCACCCATTTATTCATATGTTCCCAACATATTCCCAACTGCATCTGGCCGGTCATGATGTCCTTTGCATTCTAACATGAAACCGATATTTTCCCGGCCAAAATCACCAACTACGATCATCACCAATGGGCTGCGATGAAGTGACGATGCTGACATGGTGACGTCACTAGGAATAGAATTTGCAATCTCTGCCGCCGCAGCACTGCTTGCCAGCGCCGGACTTAGCCGGATAGGGACTGTCAAGGTCGCAGTGAGCTGCTTGCATGAGAATGGCTGATTAGATTTCCAGTTTCACGGTCCCAGCCGATTTTTAATACTTGAGATCTTGTCCTGAAACCAAACAATGGCAAATTGTTGGTAGACAAAATGTGGTGGAAAATCAAGTTGCCAAACCCCATCTTTCAAGTTTGTCGACTTCATTCAACTCCCAGAATTATAGACTTGGGCTCAAGATAGCTTCCAATCTCTGATGTGTGTATTTCCCATATCGCCCAATGACCAAAAACCCCACCTGCCACGGCGGTCCCCGGGGATGCCATGGCTGGGCATTGTGCTCACATAAGACTTATGATTGACTTATGATGGAAAAACAGCAATGTCAATGTAGTGAACCAAAAATTGTAACAATGAACAATCCTCAATTTCACAAAGAACAAATGTATAGTGTCAACCATCTCCGACTGGAGGTTGTTGTGATTGTTTGCATTAACCAATGCATTAACTAATAACAACCGAACAAAGGTTGATAATGTCGACTCTGAATTGCTAAACCCTCGTTGATTCATGGGGTAGGCTCCCCTACAATAATAATACATAATAATACATAATAATAATGATGATAATAATAACAATTATAAAAATAATATTAACATTAAAAAATGATAATAATAATAACAACAATAATAATAATTAATAATAAATAAGAATAGTAATAATAATAATGATGATGATGATAATGGTAATAATGATAATGATAATAATGATAATGATAATAATATTAGTAAAAAATAATAATAACCATCATCATCATCATCATCTTCTACTAGTACTCATCCGCAGTTGACATGACAATACCTAGTTGTGAGTCGATATCTCAAGTCTCACGCCAGCTACACATCCAAAACCTTGCGTGGGAAGAACTGCATCCACTGCTTCTCCTCCGCTGCGTGGGTACTGTCCAATGGGCACTTGGGGGTTACGTTGCCCAAACAAAAACGGAATAAAGAACCGGGCATAACTTTGCTGAAACCCTCGAAAATAAGGCATATCAATGGATACCACATATCACCAAGGAAAGTGAGCTAAGATATAAAAACATGGGCAAAAGTAAGTGACAGTGCCACAGTATCGCAGGTGCAGTTGTGTCCTACATGATTTGAAGATTGTTGGTTACATCCCCTCATTTCAACTTTCAGACTTCACAGTGATTTTCCTGCCTTCTTGTGGGGTGTGCGTCGCCATGATTCCAAGCTGTGCTTTTGAAAACTCAAGATTTCATGATTACCTTTCATCATCTTTCATCCTCACCCCCCACCATTCAAAAAGAACCCCTCACCATTCAAAAAGAACAACCCATCATGACGATATGTTGCCATTGCCTTCCAGATGATAACAGGATAAGTATAACCATATATAACCATTGCCTTACCGTAATCATGATTCAAAAAGTATAACCTCCCTCACCATTGCCTTACCTTATCCATGTTGGTTATACTGTGGAAGGCAATGTCAAACCCAACATCCTCCATCTCGTTGACGCGTCTCAGCCCACCTGACAGGCATGCGGCGGAAAACTAACCACCCCGTATGCCACCAAAAAATCGAAAGAAACGTGTCTTCCAAACATGTCCAAACAACTTTCTTTGTGTTAGCATATTCTGATATGTTCTAAAGAGGGGAGGCATCGTGTGTATCATCAGGTACCCAACATCAGACATTCTACATAAGTATCTGTCCAAAATTAATTCTAGATTCTAGATGCTGCATGACTGATTCTCTAATGATATACCAAGTACTACACATAACATAACACCATCATCACGGACAAGTCAGCCATCTCCAGCCCCACAGCCCCACTTCCACCACAGACCTGTGAATCCTCCGAAGTCACATCGCTTCACTACTCGTTGCCCCACATGGACATGCAAGCGATACCAGCGCGACCTGCTGGTGACGTAGTGGCGATGGTTGGTCATTTCATTGACCCAAAGCTTTTGGCTCAACCCCCAAGAAAATGAAGAAACCGTAGACAGTCTATGATAATCTTCAGATTGACTTCTCTTCACCAGTTGTCGGACAAATTGATAATAGTACATCAACAAATTGATTCGACAAATTTATTCAATCATCTGAGTCCGGGAAAAAATATGGCCCAATTTTTTTTCACCCTGACTCCATCCACCGGTATCTCCAGTGGCACCTGGGAGAGAAATGTTTGAAGATCACCGTGGCCCAAGCCTCGGATGCAAAGCTCAGAAGCTCGGTGAGGTGGTTTGCAACGAGGGCAGGGTTTAAGGTGGATGGTTTTATAGCTAGCTGGGGTTCTGAACTAAACCAACTTATAACCAACAGAAACCAACTATATCTGGCTTAGACAGATGAAGCTAATGTGGGATTGACCCAAAATATGCGTCGGAAAAAAAACATCCAATTCTAGATGCTTTTTGATTTATACCACCCCCTTTCTGGTGACATTGGGGATGGTCTTCGATGAGGGGTACCATGTCACAGTTGCATGGGGCAATTAATCAATTTAGAACTGGAGGGGTCAGGCCAAACAGTATGCTCATCAATTTGCATCATCCCAATGCGGAGGATAAAAACTGTGGAATGGATGATGCTGGAGATGCTGGATGTGATCTGTGGGAGATTGTCTTGAGACATCGCTAGCCAGGCATTGCCCCACTTGGGGCCCGTGCCGATGTGCCTGGGGATTCAGTGCAGGCGATGGATGGTTGTGATTGTAGCAGGGTCAAGACTGGAGCCTCTCAGCCACCCATATGCATTTTACCCAAAAAATGTGGTCTTATGATGTCTTATGTGGCCTTCAACCATGACAACTGGTTGATGGTCCAGCCGCCCATCCCACAAAGGTGGATGCGGATTCAAAATCCCCAAATCAAACAGACATGGAAAGCATTCGAATCAGCCAGCCGATGCAGCATTGGCTCTCCTTAATAAATCATGGCGAAGATCATCCAAGTGCAAAAGTGAAAATCATTGAACATTTTACAGTGATCCCTGGCAAAACATCCTACCAGTTAACCTACCAGCGAGCGCTGTAATTGGAAGAACTTGCCCTGTGACCCCTAATGCTACACATCGAAGGAAATTTGGGATAGTTTGGGAACCAAAATTGCCTTATCCATATTCCGTACACTTCAGATCTTGCAAGGGGGGCCTCCCTGGACCTCGCATAAAGGTCCTATATTTGTTGTGGCCTCGTGCTATAGATTGCACCCCTCCAGCAGCCAAGGTGCCAGTCTCATCCGGGCGCAGGGCTTCCAATGACAGTGCCTCAATGACGGGGCGAATCAGCACGGTGGACCCTAGCATCCAAAGAGGAGGGAGCCTCCAGAAATTAACGAACATGAACGAACCATGCATCTCTTTTGCCCTACGAAATTACAAGAGGAAAGAAAACGGAAACCTCTACCGCCCGGTGGTCAAACATGGCAACTGAAAATCCCATCAAGAGTTCCTTATGGGGGCATTTCGTTTGATAAACCACCATGTTGCTGATGGACAGACAGTAAGAACGTCTATTTCCCGTTGAGTTTGTTGATAGACAGAACTTATTTGATGGAAGAACAGTCATAACAATCTACGAATATTTATGTACTGTGTCCAAGTTTGATAAATGACCATTGAAATTCATGGCAAAGCATGCAAAACAAAAATAGCCGATAACTATCACAAAACCAGTTGAAAATTGACAAGAAACCATTCGTTTTTTATTCCCCAGATAGCTGGCAAGCTATAGGGGTTCTTACTTCTCAAAGGTGGGGTCTTCGGTGGCCAACTTTTGAGAAGGGTGCTGCGCAGGGTGCTGTGCAGGGTGTTGTCCAGACTGCGGTGGCGAAGTCTGGCAAAGGTGCTGTGCAGGGTGCTGTGCAGGGTGCTGTCCAGACTGCGGTGGCGAAG
>Ga0126342_10002109_pt1 | contig 30168 bp, 24 predicted proteins | sample Cyp1metagenome_FD_92528 | JGI IMG/M metagenome (GOLD analysis project Ga0126342, IMG submission 92528) | Coral microbial communities from Lord Howe Island, Old Settlement Bay, Australia - Cyphastrea 1 metagenome | ecosystem: Host-associated > Invertebrates > Cnidaria > Coral ...
CAGAGAGGCCAATGTAGAGGATGTTCAAGACCTTCAGCAAGTTCGCGAAGCCACCCGGATTTGTACGTGGCCGGGACCACAGGCCGCGAGGCGAATACTGGTTGGCTAGACCAGCAGAGCGCAATGCAATCGGTTCCAGGGCGAATCCAGTTCAGAACACGAAAGCAGTCAGGGCAGCGGCAATTGCCCGAGGGTGGTGGGAACAAAACCCTCTAAGGTCGGGAACGTGGGCACCCTGCTGTGAACCCAAACCTTATATACGTATATATATATATATATTATATATAATTATGGGATAGTTCTGATATTCATGGATATTCCCAATTCCAATGGATCCTCATTTTCCCTATTGACATTGCCATTTGGAGGTATCCCATATTGGGGAACATGACACAATTTTCGTCACAGGCCTATGCCGCCAGGTTTGTCCAAAGAAGGGGTCCCCCATCCGTTTTTGGAAAAAACTTGGCACCCCAATTCTTACCATAGTTGTTTTCATACATGGCCCTGGCACGAAAATAATATCTATAATTCCGAAAACTTAGCCTTTTCAGAACCCAATTTGTTTGGAGTTTGGCTATAAAAAAAAATGAAATTGTTCTTCCCCAAATTCCGCATCATCTCGGGGCAACGTCCAACAATTCCAAGACCAGTTCCACTGGTTTATCATCATTTTTCCCAATAAAAACATGGCATGCCATTTGGGGGTAAACCACAGTTTCAAACAAAGCCAAATCCCAGATTCTTGGTTAATTATGTCCCATTAAATCACCATAAATCCCATTAATTCCCATTAAATCCCTTTAAATACCTTGAATTCACACCATAAATCATCATGAATCAACATATCTATTCAAAGCTCGTCCTTGATGATTGTCCTTGTTGGTCAGGCTTGAGTAGCCGGTAGCACCTCGATGATCGGAGTCAACATCATACTCGGCCTCACACGCCCAGCCAAGGCCAAAATCCCCGACTGGTTTTCTTAGAATCAAATCTGGAGATCAATCTGGAGTAATCCGGATATAGCATGAATATAACGTTTCCAAGAAACGACTTATTTATTTATTTATATATATATACACATACGCATATATATATATGTATATATATATGATACTTGGGTCTGACAATTTCCATCATTTCCCCCATTTCGACGTCGTTTTTTGCGCCGGGTCCCAGAACATGCTGAAGATACACTCCACGGTGGCGTTCACAGAGCCTCCGTGGGGATGGCCGACCGGAAAGAAACTCAGAAAATCATGGGACAATATCCATTAGACATGGGGAATTCTCAGAAAATCATGGGGATTTCCCTATATGGTTTCTTGGGGCTTCTTGGGAAACCCCATTTGAAAAAACCATTGATCATTTATATCCATGTTCGTAAGCCATGTTCCATGAGTTTCTAAAACATGGGGATTTTGATGGGTGGTACATACTCGGTGCATCCCAGGAATCGCAGCTGACTTCAGCCTGGTGGTGAACATTCAGCTACAAAAAGGATCTGTGGTATGATCCTCCAAGTACATCCAGAGCTTTTCATTGAAAAATCAAACTTCAATTGATGGATTTTCGCCATGAAGAGTTCAGTTCAACTTTCCCTGTTTGTTGAAAGTTAACATCGGGAGTTTCGCAACCGAATCTTTGGATTTATTGGATTTATTGGATTTATTGAGGAATTATGGATGATTATGGATGATTATGGATGATTATGGATGATTATGGATGATTATGGATGATTATGGATGAGATCCTAGTCCGACGTATCATCCATTACTGGAAAGCCCGTTCTGAACCTACGTTCTGGGCAGATTCATCACATGTGATCAACCCCATCAATCCACAGCTGGAGCATTAACAAGAAAACTGCAGAAAACTGTGCTGGATTAAGTCATAGTATATAACCCCCAAAAAAAGATAGAAACGCTTCAATGTATCACCATTTTAGTGTGATTTTGAATCTTTCGATTCTTTTTTGGGGGATATACTATGATACCACACCAAATTTGTTGGATCACTGAAAGCTTCTTCCAACATCAAGCATCATGCAACATCAGGTATGGCAAAGTCTTGCTTGTGGTTGCTGTAAATCACCTGGGTGTCTATACATATGTCTCGTCAGATTTCAAGTGAGCGATTATTATTGGACTTTGTCCTTGTATGAGTAATTATGAATCTGCGGCCTTCGGGCCTAAACAGGATAGGTTTCTCATGGTTTCTCTGACAAAAAACGTACCTCCAAAGCCAAAGGTCTACTATCAGTTCCCCTCCTACAATGCCATTTGCGGGTATCCTCTACTTGCAGAAGAACCCACAGGCACGATTCGTTTTTGCTGGCATCCTGTAAACAACAATAACATGTCAAGTTGGTCACAGAAAACAAACACATAAAACCAATCATTTAGGGACCTGCACCTTACACACAGTCTCGCAACTTAGGTGTTTTCTAATCATCGAACTTTTGCACAAAGAAAACACACATTTCAAGACAAATGCAGATTATCACACATACATCAGGCATCCCAACAGCTTCACCATCTGCCCGGCCCGGCCTAAAGCCTTGGTGATGGAGCGTTTCATGTAGGACAAGGCAACTGCCATGAAGCAAAAGAGCCTTGGGGTGCCAGATGCTGACAAGAGGAAACCTATATACCCATATGCTCCATGTATGGTATATTTACCTACATGACTGGGTGATTTTGAGTGCACATGTTGGTAAATATTCCATACATGGAGCATATGGTATATATATATATGTACATACCGTCATGATTCTTTTTTCTGTGCTTTCATGGACCATCAACAGGATATCAACATCAGCATTTACATGCACTTCAGGATGGAAAATCCATGAAAATCCAGTATTCTTTCTATTTATGTTTCTGCGCATCTGGACATCGTTACCCAGAGGTAATGCGGGTAAAACAATGCGATTTTTACCACCCATGACTGGGAATGGTAAACATACCAACTATAAAAATTGTGATGACTGGGGGATGGTTTATCATTGCTTTACGCACACATCATACAGTTTTTGCATGCGCATCTAGGTACAAATTATAAATTCCACATGGCCGTAATTACGGACCATTGGATGTATTGAGACAATGCGCGGCCACTGACCGCGTGAAGAAATTCTGCTAGCATCCCTTTAGGAAAATCCGAGTGCCCTTGATAATGTTTCCAATATGTTCCAATGCTAAAAAAAAACAAAAGGACCACTGGAGTCCTGAGTCTTTACTTATAGTTTCTGAAAGTCACCTGTCCAAGTCCGTTCCTAAGGCACGAAGTCATCAAAGCACTATTAAAAAAAAAAAAAAATATGAAACCAGTGAGATATCGGATATGGCTATGGGGTCAAAGTTTTCTTGCCTGAAAAAATGGATGCTAGATCCTAAAATCAAAGATCCCTGAATCCCCCTATCCCCTTTCTTTTGGTCCACAACTCTGCACCGCTTGAGAACCATCCGGTAATCCCGTACGGTTCCGAAGATCGTGGCCGCTGATTTTTTAGGGGAGGATCGTCCAATTCAACTCATCTCATCACACGTTTGCTACTAGACTAGCGCAAATGACTTCTGCAAATGTCCTTCTCTAGGCAAATTATAGACAAGTCCATGTATGTAAGTACCAAACTTGACGGGTTCGTTATTATTTTTGCGAGAATATATGTATATATCCCATAGGATCCATGTATTCTATATATGGTAACATGTACCATCAATATACCCCCAATGTTAGTATATATACCATACAGGGATCCTATGGGTATATAGATAATATTCTATCATTCTACCAATGCATCAATCAAGCAACACATCTATCGACCTTTCTGTGTATCATTGCTATTGATCATAGCCATGTGAATGTATAAAAAAAATAACATCTACCCTCTGGTTATGACTAACAGTTCGCCATGGTTTTTCGATGACCCTAATCGAAATAGATGCTTTACCGCTGGGATCTGAACGCGAGCAGCAACAGCCCAACAACCTGTGGCAAGAAGTAACGAACATGGCCATCTTCAATAGGTCATCTGTCAAATCACAATTGTCCAAAGCTATGTTAAGTTAGCGGAGAGTATACATACTATATATGTATATATATATATATATGTATCATTATTATTGTTGTTATTACTATTATATTATCATGTTCCTTATATATATATGTGAATGTAAGAACGATACAAACGTCAGAGTCAGAGATGTTCCTGACATTTTTTCTGGAGGACATTAGAGGGTGAATAAACTCAGCTTCCAGTGCCAGCGCTTGCAACGCTTGCAACGCTTGGGAGTTTTCAAAAATGGAAGTACACCAATAGCTGGATGGTTTATGATGGAAAATACATCAACATACTGTTGAACATACTATTCAAATGGATAAACAATAAAAAACTTTATGATTTGGGGGTACCCCGTTGGAATAAAAAAAACACTTACACAACCACACTGGGCACGCCCATTTCGCATGGGGATCTGGATCAAAATTATCAAGCCACTTGCTAAGTGGGATTCACATCCAAGTAGTTGGCTTGGTCTAGGCATATTGCGACCCAAAATCCGGTTTAGAGATCATGTTCTCCACTTTGTGCTGCAATTATTGGGCTTTCTGGGCCCAAATCTCATCGTAATACAGAATCCCACCATACATCGTGTGTACATGCAATCGCTAGACACCATCGTTTTTGGAACATACCAGCCTTTTTTGTTGATACCCTGCGATTAACTAACATGGATGTAGATACCATTTAATTGTAGATTTTGTTCATAGGGAATCCATGGATGTTCCACATCTATCTTAATTTATCTCTCCCATGGCTGACATGGTCACTTCATCGGAAAAATGATCACGAACCCAAAGGGTAAACGAACAAAAAAATGTGGATAAAATGCTTGATTGCCTTCTTCTGTTTTACAGCAGGGTAACAACTCCAAATAGGGTACCCTGTACAGTGCTCTCTGAATGGGACATCAATTCAATTGACCGAGAACAAACATATTCAGCTCATTCCCGTATATGTCATTGTATGTCATATTTCTCTCTATATATGATATAAATGTATTTGTTAGCTCTATATAATATGATATGAAACTACCCATATGTATATATATATACATATATATATACATATATATATATATACACATATGTGTATATAATATATATATATATATATATATATATCATACTATATAACATTATATCATATTATATCACATTATATCATATCATACATCATATTGAATCATGTTATTTCATATTATATCATATTATATCATGATATTATATCATGATATTATATCATACCATGTCATATCATGTCATCTATCATATATACATAATGACTCTCATGCCCAGTGACTTGAACCATCTTCCCACGCCCCGCCTTCGAAAGCATCGCTGCGTACTCGATGGTAAACCTAAACGATGGCGCATCGGGCGAAACGGGAACCCCGGGAGGAAATCATGGCGTCTTTAATTGTTCTTATCCCATCACATATGATGCGTGCTTGCAGATCTTCATAGATCTTCCCTGACAATTCGGCAAAAAAAAAACATGTTGATCATTTTTCGGGACAAGTAGTTTCATGATGGTTTTAAATGACCGTTGTGTCATGGTTGCTGTTGTTGTTCACAATTGTTGCATCGAGTTGATGCGGCGTAAAAGGCTCGGCCTTTTTTCTCTCCGAAGTCATGGAAAAAACCTTCCAAGGCATGATAAAAGGGATGAATTTTCACCGTGGTTTCTCTGCAAAACCGTTATTTATACACATTTAAAAAAGAAAATCATAGAAAACCATCAAGTATCATCAAACACAATCAATATTCCTGGATTCCTGGAAGAATGATGGCTAGGAACTGGCTAGGAATAACCATGAGCTATGCAGCTATTCCACTTTCCGACCTGAAGCACTTCGCCCAGTATCAGCCAAGCAGGCTTCTGTTGAGCTTTAGAATTGCGACAAGCAGAACATCCAGAAGTTTTCTGACCATGCCCAAAACCTAATCTGAACAGTCCAATATGCTTGGTCAACCCACTATCCACTCATCTGTGAGAAGTCAGGATACACGTTCAGCAAGGAAGTGGAGCAGATCCAATGCAGGGTTGATGGAAAGTGAGTTCTTTCATCCCATATATCCCATTGATATTCAAATGTTTTGTTTATGAAGGGCATGTAAAGTACCATTTGTGGTTGATGGTATACTCTAAGCCAAATATCATTTTGTACTTTGTCTTTTTAAGCGCTACAAAAAAAGCAAAAGACAACAAAGGAAATGAGGCAAAACAATTACAAACAATTATTGAATTTACAACATTAAATATTACTCAGAGTCTCCTCCATCAATAATATTGCTAGAAGAAAACACACCAATTCACCAATCCGTCTCAGCTTACCCAGATTTGATGACATTTGCTGAACATGGATAGAGTATGATGTTCATTTTGTTGATTCGTATTGTATTTCTTCGTTGGCCCGCCAACAGAAACAACACTAAGCCAACTTTATGCCGATGGTGGATCTCACAGGTGTCGTCAACATGGCTAATCTCAAATAGCCTTCAAACAAAATCGCATGATGGTGTATTCCTGCATCTAAATATGCAGACCCTTCATCTACGCCTCTTCATTCATTGGGTTTTTTTCGGACAAATCTACAGCGAAAGCATGTTGTAGAAGATTTGGAGACTTAGATTTGCTTCCCCTCTGGTAAACAAACATAGCTATTGAAAATAGCCATTTATAGTGGATTTACCCATTAATAGCATGGTGATTTTCCATAGTCATGTTAGTTTACCACAGCGTAGTGTTCCCCAAAAAATAAACCATATATTTCCTTAGTCGACTCCTCAGATTGTGACTGGTCCATTGGAAACATCATACATCATCACAACCCAGGGAGGTATCTTGGCCGTAAGTTTCGCAGTCAAGCTGCAGCTTATAGAAGGTGTTGCTGTTCATATAACCTGGATCTTCGCGTCGGATGAGGCCGGAAATTGGGTGAAAACCACAAAATGATGCCAGTTTTTGTTGGCACAGCAATGGTATGCAGCAAGGGATTCTCTGGTAAACTCATCATGTTGTTTTTGTACACCATCTGGTTATGGCATTCACAGTTCGCCATGGAAAATCCACCATGCTTTTAAGAACGGTAAATCGGTAAACCATCTATTTCGATTAGGGGCATGGCTTAACCATGGCTAGCCCTGTCATAACCAGATGGTACCATCTCCCTAATGTTGGCATAACGTTCGACATCGGGTGATACCACTGCAGACTCTCCGGAAGGGAAAAAACATGGCAAAACAAACATCGGAAGAAATAGTTAAACCTACCATGCACTAATTCACATTCAATAGTTTAACATGTTTCACGTCATTGACCAAATTGACCCAACACTTTTAAAGGCGACATCCCTCCCGAGAAAACTTAAGCCAGGAAGACTTTCCATCCACTCACCACTCAGCACCTGCACGGAACAACAGCCATGAGTTTCAGGTGCATGCCAACGGAATTAGGATTATCATTGTCAATAAACATAGGTCATAGGTATACAAAACCATTTATGGTTGTTTCTGATCTGACTGTAGCCAATCCTTGCCAAAGTTTGTGATAGCAATGATATCAACGTAGAATCTTGTCGAGGGTTGGTTTCGTCCTGGATTGCGATTACCTGGATTCCTGTCGTTCACGGGGCACCGGGGAAGCTTGTCATATGAAGTATCACTGTCAGTCAGCAGTTATCTCTAGATCTTTTTGTAATATCCTCACTGATGTTAAAACTGATATCCACTTGTAGTACAGATAAACTAAGATAAACTGAGCATGGTGATTCTTCCATGAAAATTATCCATTTCCTTCGACCTTTTCGGACCGCCTCTCCCAAGAGAAAGTACACGGACAATGCAAAGGTCGCCAAGATGGTGAGACACAAACCTCGTTCCCCCCACTACGACCGTGGAATGGCCAGGCGTAATAGAGAAAAAATAACAGCAGCATGATTGATGATTGGATGATTGTATCGCATATATGAATCAACTTATATAGCATTACATTAGATTATTTCATATTATATTGTTTCCTATTATATTATATCATAATGTCATATCATATTCTATTTTATTCTATTTCATTATATTGTATATGATCGACTATTATTATAATATGTTACAGTATACCATATAAAATCAGATTATATCACAAAATATTTGTTTATATCAAATAATATTTGTGTATATCAAATAACATTAGATTATATCAACTACACGGTGCACGGCTTACATGTCGCCGTGAGTCAAAATGACGATTTGATCATTTCCATATCGTGCTGAAATCATCGCAATTCCATTGGGATTTCTGTCTCGTCTTCGTTGAATATCCGCAAAAACTCTGTTTTTTCTCTTCTGCAAAATGCGGGTAAGCTGGTGCGGTCTTCACCAAATTTTGGTGAGCTGCGTCTTCCAAGTTACTTCAACATGTGTTGTCTACGTAGAATCAAGGATGTGGCCGTCAGGACGTTAATACACCCCCCCACCCCACCCAAGCGTAACCGCTCGAATGGTGAAAAAATGCATATTTTACCACGGCGAATTATGCACCGTGGTCCAACTACACAAAAATATATTAGGTTATAGCAACATGTATATTGTTAAAACATAGTATATGATGTTGAAATAAATATTTTGTTTGTGTTATATTTTATGTTATTACATCATATTATGTTAAAGTAGGTTAACTTATATTATATCAAAATATCATAAACTATATAATATAGGAAATCGCATATCATTTGTTATAGTGAATTACATATCGCAAATTATCTTATAGTTCGTAATATTGAAGCAATTTATATCATATTATACTATATTATAGCATGTTATATTATATAGTTAAAATTATATATATATATATCCACTATACATAGTGTATCAAATTGTATCCAATTTCTCTATTACGCTCTTCCATATCTGTGTTTACAGGAGGGCCAATCCCCCATTGATATGAAACTATTGGTCATATCTGTGTTTATGAAAATGAAACTAGTATTGGAAACCCCCAACAAAAAAATATAGTTCCCAATAGTCCAATCCCCCAGATACCCTCATTGATCACCCTTGCGTTTATGGTGGCTCCTCCAATAATTATGAAACTCCAAAATAAATACCCTCTGGTGAACTAACATAGCAATGGAAAATCACAATTTTTCATGGGAAAATCCACTATAAATGGCCATTTTCCATTGCTATGTTAGTTCACCAGAGGGTAGATCTACACCAGTGTTTCTCAGCAGCTATGTCATATTTGGGGGAAGGGATTCGAATAGATAAGCAGTGTTCAAAACCCGTCATCCCGCTGTACTGCTGAGGGTTGTTCCATGATGGGTTGTAATAGTCCCCAATGAACCAGGAAGTATTACCCTCTACAATAACCATCCATAACCAATAAACCAGGGTTTGGCTCACTCCAATGGGTTAGCACAGGGAACATCTACAGGAAACAACAAACAACCGAACGGCCCGGAAATCGGCCCAGCGTTTTCATCATTTTTAAGATCAGTTTTTCTTTCTTTCTGCTGAAAACCTGGCGTTTGCAACATTCATTCAACTTCTCTGCCACAGAAGACGTGCCAAACGTAACATGAAGTGTCTCCACCGAAGTACAGTAGACGTGTCCAACGTAACATGAAGTGTGTCCACCGAAGTACAGAAGACGTCTCCAAAGTAACATGAAGTGTGTCCACCGAAGTACAGAAGACGTGTCCAACCTAACATGAAGTGTGTCCACCGAAGTAAGTCAAAGACAACAAAGACATAGGTCATTATTACACTCCCCCACCCCCCAAAATACAGTAGATGGACAAAATATTCAAACCCTTGGGAACCACAGAATGTTGAACCCCCACACCCCAAATCTCAATGTTTCAGGGCGCGTGTTCGCCAAAGTGATGTTGGGGGTTTGATTTCTTTCATCCACTGGGGCCCATGCACCTCAAGCTACATTAACATTGAACTTTGGGGGCAAGGGGGTTGTGTTGGATAGCAAAGGTTTGAGTATTTCGTCCATCTACCGTATCACAACGCAAAAAAAAAACGCAAAAACGCTGGGCCGTTTTTCAGGCCGTAGGCAAAAACAAGCTACCGCCGATCTGAAGCGGTCTCTTGCAGATTTGACCCTTAACCACTTCCGGGGAACAAAAAAATAAAGATTAGACACATCATACATGGATAGCTATATATATATATACATACATATTAATGTATGATGGTATGCTATGATATATCCTCAAATATAGTAACAAGAGACCACTAATTTAATATATTATATATATATATATCATATTACATTATATAATACTATATCATATTATATTATATTACAATATTAATGTTAATTATAACATTATATATTACACTGAATTGTATTATATTGTATATATATATTTATACATAACTGGGATTATATATATATTAGTTTATTGTATCATACTATATTGTATTTAATGACATTATACTTTTTTGTTTATATTACTTATAGAATCATGTTATATATATACACTATATTGCACTATATTATATTATATTTTATTATCTTGTATTATACTATAATATATTGTATATCATATTGTGTTATACTTTTTCTTGATGTCATATTGTATATAATGAACATGTCGTACTTAATATGTTATATATAATGGATTATACATTTTACAACATATAAGATATTATATAATTTTATATCATGTATTATGTATTATATACTTTATATTATATAGTACATTAAATTTATATATTATTTATCATATAATATATTATATGATGTTTGTGACATAGTATATACAATTCGATTATATCTCTAGTACAGTATATCATAGCGGAAGACGAACTTCAATGGATGTCCATCCCAGCAGAGAGCACGCAAGGATATGACTGGCGTCTGCAGGGAACATGTTACCCTTTGGTTATTGAACATAGCACTGGAACATGTTCCATTTATAGATGGTTCATGATAATTTACCTATCAGGAATATTAGAATATTTAGAACGGTGATGTTCCATAGCGCAACGCGATTTTATTAACTGGCAACATCAACCAGGAGATTCCTGGGAAAACCAGAGGAACCGGTTTGGTATATCATTGATTTGAAACTTGGTGGTAAAGCCTGAGATCATTCCGTGAGCTCCCAGCTATCCCACACAGTTCTGGACTAGACCCTGAAGGTTGAAACATGAAACCTTTGGCTAATCCAGCTGTGAGCCTAGGGGAATACTGGGACCCAAGGCACCAAATTGTCTATAAACCACTGGAATGTATCACAGTCATCAATATGATGCCACCATCCAACAAACATCAACCGTTGGCCCCCTTGCGTTTTGGGCGTATCAACTTGGCCCTGGCGAATCGCCGCCAAAACGTTGTCCCGTTGTGAACACCGAGAACGCAAGGGATTATCACATCGCGTTTCGCAGGGTTTGAAGGTTTTTATAGGTTTTTCTGCTGCCCCCAAAAATAGAACCATAGATGGGGGAGTAAAAAAAAGCCTTCAAATTGCGAAAATATGGGATCCCCAGACAATCTAACTAAAAACAGAACTGTAAACTATGTTTCCATCTCTTCGGAGCTTGCATGAGGTTACTAATTGTTACTTTAGTCACCCTCTGGCAATCAAACGTGGTGATGGAAAATCCCCCACTTACCAGTTATCAACCTCCATTTCTTGTGGATTTCCCCATATTTTCCTATGATTTTGTTCAGCTAGAAACTTCCATTTACACTTGATTTTCAAATATATATATATATACACATCACATATCTGGTTGGTGGTTTCAACCCCTCTGAAAAATATGAAAGTCAGTTGGGATGATTATTCCCAACCAGATATATATACCGACATACCAATTGGCCGCCCAGAGGGGCACCCCGACTCATGAAAGCGGTGGAATATGGGGCCATCTTCAACATGGCCAAATAGACATAGCCTGGCGTCGAAATGCTGTTGTAACCGCCATGGGATGTTGAACCACAAAAAATCGTCCTGTAATCTACTTGGGATATAGTGCGAAGAGATATGCTGGGAATATTCTGGGTTAATAGAATCAACGTAGAATCAACATATAATCAAATGTGTCTACAAATAGACATGTAGAGTACTGTATAGATACAAAAACACTACCCCAAAAAAACCAAAGGGTGGGGTATGGTCACCCCACCTCTATGATTCCTCTATGTGACCCCTATGTTGCCCATGGTTGGGGTACCAGTAAGTCTGAGAATGAATACCTTTGGTCAGCCAAAGTGGCCATGGAAAATGCCCGGATTTGTATGTGGAACTTACCAGTTACCAGATTTTTTTCGTGAGTTTCTGCTTGAAATGAGTCTGTTGATGAAGGGGTTGAAGTTGATAAGTATCCTGAGATAGTGAGAATATGAAGAATAACCTGCACAAAGAAACGAAAAAACGTTGGAAACCATACATGTACATAATATATATACATATAATATATATATATATATATATTACATTACACCAAATATACACAAATATCGTCGTTTCAGGATGGGTTTTCCAGTTTTACTTGGCAATTCCAATTCAATGACCCCTGTGAAGTTTGGATTTCCGGGACATATCGGCTCCTCATAGCCCCTATCGAAAACAACTGAGAATGATGAACTGGTTGGTGGTTTCAACCCCTCTGAAAAATATGAAAGTCAGTTAGGATGATTATTCCCAATATATGAAAAATAAAACATGTTCCAAACCACCAACCAGTGAATTCCCTTACTGCTGAGCAAATGAGAGTTGAGTTGAGTTATCCAGAGAAAATTGTGAACACTTTCAAACAAGGGAACCGGAAAAACAGGCGACGGCGTGAGGGCCCTTATGAATTTTCTCTCAAACAACCTGGAGGAAACAACACAAAAATTCCCTCAATTTCCAGCTTTCGTAGCTGCGCACCCAAATATGCCTGACATGCTCCATAAGTTGAAATCTTGTTCATATATCTTGTATCTGTAAATATCTATTTTGAAGGTTGTAGTAACATCTTGGATTTTGATTCCCAACATGGATTCCCATTACGATTTCGGAAAAAATAAAATCGACATGTGGCCATACCACACTCAGCAAAACGAGATCACTGGGGTCACCATACTCACTGGATTGGTGAAAAAATCTGCCAGAACCAACCATGGTTTATACAGTTCATACGCTAAAATATAGGACATTCCGGGAATTATGTTCACTTGAAGCAACTCTGAGACATTCTACAGTACTAAAGAATAGACAGCTGTGTCCGAAAATGAGGTAATCATGCCAGATTTAATATTTTACAGATTCAAAAGAATGTAACCTTAAATCCTAATATTTCTGTGATCTGTGATTTAGACAGATTGAATCATAAGATTACAGAAAATCAATCCATGGGTCTACCAACTCCTGGGATAAACCGGCTATCCTGGGGGCCACATGGTGAACTGGCCTTTTAAAAAGGACTGATGTCTGGCATGTATTTACCGTATATATATATATATAGAGATCATATATACATATATACACCATAATATATACACTTACACTTTCACCATATATATATATACACCATATATATATACATACATACACCGTGTATATATATACATACCAGACATATATATATATATATATTACACCAAACACCAAATATATATATATATACACACTATATAAATATACACTATATATATATACACCATATATATATATATATGTATATACACTATATATATACACACCATATAAATATATGCACCATATATATATGTATATACATCATATATAAATACATCAAATAAAAATATACACACCATATATATACACCAACTATATATATACCACATATATACATATACCATATATATATATACACCATATATATATATATACCATATATATATATACCATATATATATACACCATTTATATATACCATATATATATACCATATATATATATATTATACCATTTATATATATACACCACATATATATATACCATATATATACCATATATATACACCATTTATATATATATATATATATATACCATATATATATACCATATATATATACACCTTATATATATACATATATACATATATATATACCATATATAAATACAATATATATACCATATATATATATATTGTATACACAACATATATATATATACACCATATGTATGTATATGCGTATTTATATAGTTATATATGTTGTATACTCCAAAAAACTACGATAGACACGAGATGCCCATGGACAGGATTGTTGTTCCATGTCTGGGGGCCCCTGGCTCAAGAAGACAGAGACACCAGCGCCAGTCAGGACCAGTTTCCAGGAGCGACCTAGGACCGGATCCCTGTGATGATTCTGGTTCTCATGGGATGCAGAGACTCTCTCGATGGGCTTGATGAACATGGGATATACATATACATTTCTATGTATATATATAAAATGTATAAATATATATATATATATATAATAATATAATATATATACCTATTGATACACGGGATACGAAAATGAAAATGAATGGGACTGGGACATTCATGAATATTCAATTTCATATGGCTTTCAGTCATAGGTAGCATCATGCCAACAAAACACTGCGCACAGCGATGAAACAGGATCCAAACCAATGGCCAGTCAAACGAAGAACCATCAGAATCTATACTATACGAAACACTACGCGGACGCGCAGGTGTGATACGACTTCAGGTCATTTGATACGGCTTAAGCCTAGCAGTTGCATGACTTCATTAATCTTCAATGGTAAGTAACCACTGGCTATTTAACATAGCCATGGAAAATGGCCCATTTGTAGATGGTTTACCTATTAAAAATGGTGATTTTCCATGGCTATGTCAAATAACCAGATGGTAAGTACTTCACCCTATCCAACAATATCTCGGGGCCAGGAGGACACTCCCCATATTCTCTTCCCGTTGAGAAACAGATGGTCCACAGATTGTTGACTATTGTAAGAATGGGTCAGTCAAAAAGACACTGATTGCATCTGATTGCTGGTTATGTCATGGATTGTCATGGCTTGTCTCCAACTTCCTACCCAACAAATGTGACTCCATGGCCCAATGAGGATTCAAATTAAACTCACTTTGATGGATGGTAAGTACGACGCGTACTCACAAAAAACATTTCATCACTCCCCAAACCAAAAAAACAAAACAACCATGTCCCAGATTAGTTTGGCCAGTTGGTCAATGGATCGGTTTAAGGGAAAAATGAAACCGGACCCCCCTGTATATTTCGAACTGGGAAATCAATGGAACATCTATACCCTCTGGTAAACTAAGTTTACACAGTTTGCGAACTGGAAAAAAGCACCGTAAGTTAGGTAAACCAACTATAAACCAACTATTTTCCACTGGTTTTGCGGTGAATTTCCCCCATTTTCCGAGGCCGGGGTTGATCAAAAATCCCCAATCCAATTCCCCGGTGCAACCGTACGTAGGCTGCCAAAGCCCGAGGCCACGCGGAAGTAGCCCTCAGCCGCTGGTCAGCGTTTGAACGGTCACCATATCAGCCGATGTCAGGAATAGACATATGATTCATTGCTGGAAAAACATGTAGTTTGGACACGTATAGACATATTATATACACAATGTATATAGTATATAGTCATATCAATGCTAACATATGTATATATATATAAGCCAGCATCATAGATGTAGTAGATTTCATGGCACTTCGCTCTTCAATCTCCTGTTTGGGACAAGCGAAGTTGCACATGACTTGTAGGTAAAATGACAAGTCCCTCAATTATTTTCAGGTTCCCTTGGAAACTTATGCAGCTATAAATGACTAAATATGTACACATATATCCATGCATTATATAATTATACATAGATTACCTTAAATTACATCATATCATATTGTGGTATATTCTATTGTATGTGGTTATATATATAATAAATATAATATAATATAATTATATATATAGTTATATAATTATATATATAGTTATATACATATAACTATATATATAATCTTATCATTTTAAATATCAAATCAAATTATCTCATGAGATGTACAAAGGTAACGTTGCTGCTGATCTGGGGCGGCACCTTGGAGCACCCATGTGAAAAAACAATGTTTTTTTCCTCCATCGAAAGGGAAAACACTTGACTCCAATACGAGCCATGAACAACCATTCAACAAGCTTTACGCAGTTATACTATGTGACATTAACATAGTTTTCATGTATGGTTATACATATAAAATACTATTATTCAATACGCAGTTATTTTCATGTAATATACAGAGATATTTTTGAATAGTATGTGACATACACGTCCAAAACCACTCACATCACACATCTAAAAGAATGAAGGCAAAAACAACATGCAATCAACGTATCTATCTAAGGGACTTGCATTACTTTTAGTGTGCGCTGGCAGGATTTGTTGGTACTCTTTGTGGGGCCTATATTTGAAAATGCAGCATATGCACATACAAAATCACACAAATACATTTCAACAAAAAAAATACGGAATCAAAAACCATGGAACTTCTATCCAACAGACATGGCCAGATCGTCCATTTATGACATGTTATAGTGTAGTTCCTGACATTTACGGTTACCACATCTGAACCCTGGTCTGCAACACCACCAGAATAAACCCCCCAAAGCAAGATGCGTAGGCCCCCTTCAAGGTAAGTGACTTTGTCATCCGTAACCTTTGACATCCCGCAATAGCCAAGACTTCATCTGAAGCGGATCCGTGTTTTATTCATTTTTGCAAGCCATGACCCCTCCAGAATTTGGACAAAATCCTAACGAGTAGCCCAAGGTCAAGCAAGAATGGAACTGGTTTTTGATGGCCTGGTGATCATCATTTATCTAACATATCTAACTACACCTTCTAAGTACCCTTGAAAACTGCTGCTTTATATAAAGTTTTACCCTATAATCTTTGCACGAGTACTTTTACCTTGAGATATTTGGAGGGTCTATGGTAGTGGTGATAAATCCTGTACCCAACCGACCGACCAAACCAACCAACCAATGAACTGGTATAGCCATGGTTATTCAGTGTGTCGATTCGGGAACTCAACTTAGCTATATTGATTATATGGGTTACCATTCAATTCAATATCTCTTGCTCTTTGAAACTAATGTGCTAGACCCAATAATAAACCATCCCCAACATTACATAATATTACCATATAGATGGATGGTATAAACATATACAAACGTATATAAACAAGTATATACATATATAATAAATATATATAAACATATGTAAACGTATTTAAACATATATAAACCATCTTATTCATGGTGGCTTTACGGCATCGGTGTCCCCATCTATCGTTCACTTGGCGCTCGGACATTTCCCAACGGCCCATCTGAACCTTGGAGATCCCGGTATAGCCGGTACCATGGCTTCCCGAACCAAAGAGCCCTAGCCAACTTGGTTTACAACTACAATAACTACAATGTGGGGCCCCCTAGATAGCTAAGTTGGTTTATAATTCCAATAACTATGGTTTATGATACGCAAATAACTATAGTTAATGGGATTTATATACAAACTTATAACTGAGGGGGCCCACATTGTAGGTAATAATATATGGGAGATATATCATGATAATATTAATCTATAGTTAGAAGGGATATATATAATAATAAACAATAAACCAAGTGTAACAGTGTGTAAGAACGAGATTAAACATGCCATGCAAACACAGAATCTACATTCGCAACATGATCAGCTTAATTTTTCTTAAACTGTTGACCGCATCGGACCGTGGGTGAAAAGTTTGAGAATGTGAAAACATGTGGCTGGTTGGTGGTTGACCTACCCCTCTGAAAAATATGACTTCATCAGTTGGGATGATGAAATTCCCAACTGAATGGAAAGTCAGAAAATTCCACGGTTCCAAACCACCAACCAGATGTGGTCTTAGCAGTTCCAATATTTTTTCACTGGAATCTCACTGAACATTCCTTGCCACATTGTGGATCAATCTGATGTCGAAGCGGGATAGTAAAAACATGTTTAGAAAACATGAGGACACGTTATTCTCTGACATCTCACAGTATGTGACTTCAAGTTCGTTTCTTTCCTATGAAACCAATGTGCTTATCGGCCGCGACATCACACATGACACGTAACTAGATCACATTAGGTCTGCGTGAAGAATAAGGCTAGGTCTGTGTGAAGAATAAGGAACATAATGCTGACCTCTGATTAATAACCCACCTCACTACCTCACTGAATGGTTGTAGCATGCTTACTTTGATTGATTTTTGTATCCAAAAGCTTTCTTCCCAATACTTTACGGAATATATAATTGGATATAATTGGATATAATTGGAGCTTTGAGACTTTGAACGATTCTTGATTTTCAAGTGTTTGGACATGTCGTCAAATCAGCACAAAAAGAAGAAATTGGAGTAGGAGGCATCTTCAACAATATACAGAATCTATAGCATGTTTTAGCTTTCTTGAGGCGCAGTGTTTATTCAGAAGGCTTCGGGCAGCACCTTGCTGAAATGGTGTTTGGAATGTTTTGGAGGTTTTCAACAAATCAGAAAATAAAAGTGGATAGGTGAAAGCAATATCAAAAAATAGTAGCTTCATTTAGGAGTGATCATAATTCACGAGTTTCCTGAAGTTACGTTGCCAGGAAGCTTTCAATGGATACTTACAAGCCATATATAGGGGTGATTGTTCAGGATTTGGGTTTTCTAGGGTTTTCTTGCGGAGATGGTGCAAAATGTTACCTATTGATTAAGGGGAAGTTTTTTGAATTTGAGCAGTTGTCTTGGCTTTATTTAGGGATTAGGGGTAGTTTGTTTGGAAAGCGCATGGAATTGAAGCTAGATGCAATCTATAGCCGATGAACCCGCGGCCAGGTTAACTGGCTGGTAATCCTGATGGCTGGTCAATGGAAATTCCCTTATATAGGTCTTATATATGGTAGGTACCTCCAATTTAGGATCCTGAAATGGCCATTGATCATGCAACTGTTTTCTTTCCAGGTTGGATTTGCACATCGTCAAGATCAGATTCGTTCATCAACCGCGTAGCATCTCCGCCGACCCATGACCCATTGACCCAGCGCCGCGAGTCGTCTCTGTGCTGCCTCACTTAGAAGCTTCTCGACCAAAGGATCGTTGCCCAAGTACTTCGACTCTGGCTTGTTGTGAGGAACCTGGGAACAAGCTGGAACCCAAAAATGGGGAAAAACAATGGAACAACTGTCATCATGGAACATTCAAAAACACATATTGGAACATTCTTCATGGAGAATAACGTAAATCATCACCACACGAGGGTTTTGCAAAGCCCAGGTCAAATTATATTACCAAAGGTCATCACAAGCTGCCAGGGAAATGTGAATGTTTTTATTTACGCCCCCAAGTAGTTGCAATTAAGTTCACCAACTTAGTGATTCCAAACTGGGGCACCAAGGGCATCTTAACATCGCCACTCGGGTCGGGAAAGTGAGGATGGGGTCTGAGCCAAGCAATAGGCCATCCACGTTTGTTTCCACAGGGTGGGAAATAGGTGCATTCGCGCGACTGGTGTCTTAGGCGGCACATGGAATCAGATTGAATGGGCTCCCGAAAAAGACTGAGCTGCGTGCGCAAAACATTCCTGCGAACTCCTTGGTCGGGTATGACCTCGGCGTGAATGGCATGTTGATGTTATTACCCCAATCAACATATTGTTCAGAGGGGGTGGCAAATGTTCATCCCTCATGAAGATGAAGTTGATGTTATTACCCAGCCAACATATTGTTCAGAGGGGTGGCAAATTTTAATGTGATGATGATCATGATGTGATGATGATGATGATGATGATGGTGATGATGATGATGATGATCATGATCATGATGCGATGATGATGATGATGATGATGATGATGATGATGATCATGATGACTGTAAGTGTGGAGCAACGTCCGGGTTGCGGCGAAGATGTTTAAACCATCATGTTACTTATGCTCCCCATTTTGTCATAGCCATAAATTGGGATAACTCAGTTTCTTGTTGTTTTGTTTCAAGTCATGGGGGCCTTCATGGCGCCATCAAACCATGGGGAACCTGTTTTACATGACGATCGAACGGGATAATTCTTCATGTCTAAGGACTTTCATACGGGACCTGGGATACGATCATGGAATATCCATGGAATGATTGTCAGTGATACCCTCCGGCAAATCTGGCAGCTGATTGCCAGAGCCTAGTCTTGTGTTTACCCCATTGATTTACTGTCGTGTTGTACCTAGGTCTCGACGAAGTTTATTTAATGCTTGTGAATCCAGAACTTTATCTCAAAGCGACTAAAAACCCGAGCTGGAGGGATACAAAGTCCAAAAGCCTTGGAAGAAATCACCAGTTGGTAGATGGTTTATCCCAGTATAATCCCATTCTTTGCAGAGTTTTATACCAATAGTTACCAACTCGTGCAGGATTTCGCAACCATCCAAAGTATGTCTCAGAATCGAAGTCATTCTGCTGAGGCCCCCAGCTGCAATTTCACCTGCAACGGCGGTTCGGAAAATCCGAGTCCAACTACCAGGTGGGGTGCAGTTGAGGTTATAGTTGTAATTTGGCATAGTTTGTATGCCTCTTGGTTTTTACATATATATATGTATATATATAACTGTATATATATATTATATATATATTATATATATTATATATATATATTATATATATTATATATATTATATATTATATATATTATATATAATATATAATATATATATATATATATATTGTGGTTATAGGGGCCCCAAATCGCAACTTCTAGGCTTCTAGGGGGTATTACAATGGTTATACCCACGAATGATTCCAACTGCACCCGTCTGGAAATTCAGGGCAACTTCCTGGAATACCCCACAGACACACCGAGGCCAAGCTATGAAAAAGACGCGCGCGCTTTTAGGGCACTTGGCTTCAGAATTCTTAATCTCTAGGAGAAAGTGGGGATGGCCCAGCTGTTCCCTTGAAGGAACCCCCCAAGTACCTCCATCTTTTGACCCAAAGATGAATCGATCTCTCACATTCCACTCTGATTTCTGTGGCTGTCACCCGGCTTAGAGAAAAATGCATGGACAAACGGTGACGATTTTCCGGCATGTCCGGCCCTTTCAGACCATTCATTCATCTAATCATGTTAATCTTTAGAGCTGCACAGTCGGGTTGTGGATCTCCCGGCCTTCAGAGTTACATCGCAAGGAGTGGCTAAATTCTAGGGTTCACCCAGCATGGCAACCACGAGACGATCTAAACCTTAGATACCACCTTGAACAGCGAGATATGTAGGACACTACAAGTCGATATCATATATACAGTACAGCGTATATATATATATAATGTATATATATGTATATATATATAATGTATATATATATATGTATACCTGGACCCTCCAATGGTCCAAGTACCCTTAAAGATTGTGTTTTAACAAGTTTTAACCAATCATCTTAGTAGATTTTACAAATTTTCAGGGGGTATTTGGAGGGTCGAGACGTAGCAAACATCTTCGAAACGTCGTCCGGGTCCCAGACTTTGTTCTGTGTGATGGTGGTGACCGTTGATCTTTCATCATTTCGCACCTGGGGCCGAGATTTCATCGGAGGATTCAGAATTGGCGCCTGGTCGCATCATACAACATGGATGCAAACAGGGGATTGGTCGCTAACATTACCCATGACGGATCCATGGTGCTGGTATATATGCTAACATTTGGGGTATATTGATGGTAAAATATGGGATCCATGTTACCATATATAGCAGCACCATAGATCCGTCACGGGTTAGACTAACACACTTTGTCACAAGTACCTGCTACACCTGTTACACCTGTTCAATTGCTTTTTTTTTGAGTGCTTCTGTTGAACATCTTGGTACCATTAAAATTCCGAAACGCAGTGCTCAGGAGTAGCCCATGACAGTCATGACAGCCCCAGTCCCTAGTCAGCAGCCTGGAAGACCGTCACAGGAGCTGTTACCCTCTGGTAAACTAACAGTTTGCTATTGAACTTGGTGAAAATGGCATAGAATGGCCATAGAAACAGTTGATTTACCCATGAAACATGGTGATTTTCCAATTCGTTTTTTGTATGTTTACCAGGTCGGGTACTTTCCAGCAACCCCTAAGGCCCCAGGGCATATCCTGTTCCAAAAGTCACAGCCCTGACCTGATAGGTCTGTTCCCCAGGACAGTCCATCAGCAAGCTGAATTGATCGGGACAGCTGTCAACCTCGTGATGGCAGCGTTTGGAGGATCATCCCACTAGCTGGTGAAAAAGCTGGTTAGTAACCATGGCAGCTCCCCTCAAAGGGTTTATCATGGTTCCCATCTATAAGTGGCTTCTAACTACTGTTAGTTATGAACCACTGATTAAGTGAAGTGATCCTCCAGGTATGTGGACAAGTTACGCTCCCTTTAAAGGGCCTCTGGATCATCTGGGTCAGTTCCTAAACCACATCTTGGCGGCGGATCAACAAAAAAGGTGAGTCTCAGCATTCAACTTGCACTTTTTGGGTGTCAATACCCTTTAAAATTTCAAATTTCAAATGAACTAAGATAGCAACATAACATGGTCATATGGACAAGGATGGCCATGTGCGTTTCCGCGTTTGCCAGAAGCTGCTTCGTGCGGGGCAGTGCCGGGTCATTTTGAATTGTCCTTTTGTTTTCAATATTGAACGAACAAGTACGTATTCACAGATTTACGTAATTATATAAATATAATAACACCATATACATTCTCAATATAAATACACACATTATCCTACATATACATGCACTATCATGCAATGTCGCATGCACATCCGAAGACAAACAACATAATTCATCATAATTCTGATAAATCCTGGTCCATTCCGAAACAAACAAATCAAAGAACAGCTAAAACATACTACTGAAACAAAAAAGTGACTAAGTTAGAGAAATACAAAGGGTCTCCAGAACCGTTGGTTTTACCCTCTGGTAATTTGTTACATAGCTGTTGAAGCCATGGCCCATCTAGTTCGTTGATTTACCTGCTAATGAGGGGGATTTTCCATAGTTACGATGGGAAGAAATGCTGCACCAGTTGATAGGTGGTAAACATCCCATTGTTTACAGGCTTTCAACCATCCTTTTGGTGGTTTATCGGATTTCGCAACCATCCACAGTAAGTTAGTTTACCTTCATGTCAGGCTAGCCACATACTTTGCTCCGCAAGTGTAGCCACATATGGCTACCCACGCCTTAAAATGCTGGTGCGGCTACCTCCACAGTATGCAAGGATGCGGCTACCCTCTGGTAAACTAGCATAACTATGGAAAATCACCATTTTCAATGGGTAATTCCACTATAAATGGCCATTTTCAATAGCTATGTTAAATTACCAGAGGGTACCCTTGCTGTTCTATTTCAGGCTTCCCGGCGCAAACTGCACCGTCCAGGTCCAGCGCTTCAGGGTCTCCGTTGGCCCTGGTTCCGTTGGCCTCAAAAAGTCGCGGGATCATCAGGTCAATCCACTGCCAGTGGGGTTATAACATGGTGAAACAACGTAGGATTATCCACCAAGAAGTTATGCTTACAGTGATGACATGAAAAATGGTCTATACTTAGTCAGTGATAGTATGTTATACTTAGGGTTGTAATATGTTATAAGCTACTGAGTAAGTGGGATGATCCACCAAGAAATCCCCCCAATTTACTTAGGAGGGTTATATAGGATTAATAACCCCACACATTCGGATCATAACACCCAACAATTCTCTTCGCGTTTCCTTACGTACTTTCTGTTCAAGACGTACTCTTATTGTAGTTAGGTTGTAGCATGTTGTACTATAACTAACTCTTCGACTACACACATATCAAAGTTTCTCTGTAGTTGTGCGGCATAGCTTTTGTAAATCATCGTGCTGTAACTCTTCCACTACGCAAGTCACGCCGTGTACAAACATCTGTTTCCACCGTTTCTACAAAACTCATTTCAACTAGGCTGTAAACTCTTTGTTACACAGCTCACCACATTCTAGTATGCTCTGGAACGCAAGCTTCTGCGAGTAGATCATCGCTTACTGCGGTGATATGCAGATGGTGAGAGGTTGCTCACCATGCAAATCCTCCTGAGAACGTCGGCTGTAATGACGTTGCTCCTAAGCCTGCTTTGGCGAGATACATCAAGCGGTACAAACTCATAGAGGATTCATGGTGAACTTTAGATACAGTACCCTGCAAAATAGGATCGGTATAGGACATCTTTCAACCCCAGCGAGAGTTCACTCATGATAACCTATACCATTTACCAATAATCTTAAACATTATCATGTTACTGTGTATCATTGCTGCGCTTGGTTTACTGGCCCAGAAAGATGCCATTGAGGATATTCGCGGCTTCGGTAAATCAGAAGGTCAATGTGTTGAGGAGGTATCAACATGCCAATTGCGCAAACTGTTTTCAGGCCCACCTTCCAGTCAATTAGACAACCATTCTCTGCGCATTGTTAACCTTAAATCCAGTCAGAGATTCATATGGGGATGGGTCAAAACATGCCCTGGTGAACATCAAAATAGCATAAAAGAACTGGTAAATCGATGTTCATCCCTCTAAAAATGGTATAAAAATAGTAGTATTGATTCATGGCCATATCTAGTGATGGGATGTGTGTTATTCCCCTCATGTCTAGCAACACAATGAACTGTTTCCCATCTATTCACCTTGTGGTAATTGACACCTACGGCAAACAATGCCAGCCAACTAACCAAACAGGGCTGTCTGAATAAAAAACACGTGTTATGCAATATGTCTAAAAACACAACTATTATAATACATCTCCTTCTATGTTTTCTAGTATGATCAAACAAGAAATTGGTGGGTACCCTCTGATAATTTAAGATAACTATGCCATAACTATGCAAACTCACCCCGTCCCAACAATAAAAATCATCAAACTAAATGGGCCATGTTCATTCATTGTTGCAAAGCAAACTATTAAATCAATATTTATTGTTCATGGTCTAGCTGGTATTACATAGTTCTTCAATATTTAGTGTTCAATTTTGCTAGTTGGCCCATGTTTGTACAAACTGGTATTCTCCCATCCAATATGGTAAATGGTTGTAAAGCAAACAATCTAAAATTAACATAGCTATTGAAAATGTACATTACATTTTCATAAAATAACGTAGTTATCCCCCATTGTTGTATAATTACCATAAATTACCAATCAATATCCCATCCATGGTAACCTCTGGTGTCGTCAGCTCCGCTGGAAAATCCCCGGTCTTTTTAGCTTTACTTCGCCAGGAAAATCATCGAAGTATTGCTGATTTTCCACCACGGAGCTGATGACACCAGAGCTGATGACCTCCCATTTAGGCCTTATATACGGTAGGTACCTCCAATTTATGATCCTGAAATGGCCATTGATTACAGATATCAATGGTTTTAAGGGAAAATCTTAACCGGAAACCACATATGTTTTTCCATGAAATATTGGGTTTTCTTGAACATGTTTTTCCTTAAACCAATCCATTTACAGATAATGTTCCCATCAAAAAAACTTCCATTTATAGAGATTTTACTTAATGCTGAGGTCTGGCCCTATCTATTTTCCTGAGGCATCTGGCGCGACACCAAAACAGCAAAGGTTTGTCAAAGACCTGGCGATGGCAGATTTATGGATAGAAAATGATCTGAATCTTAGGTATGATATACTCAGACCCTCCAAGTACCGCCTCAAAAAATGGTACAAGTAAAAGTAGTATTTCATTGTGGAGTAAAACACCATTTCAAAGGGTGCAAACGGAGGGTCTAGATATAGCTTTTGATCCAAGTAGATATATTTATATATATATGTTGAATTCTACTAGTTCAGCAACCTGAAATGTTGGGCCATTTTGTCGTTGTTCCGCTTCCTTAGAATCATTTGTAGTGACATTGTAGTAAGGTCAGTAGTATCAGATTATATGTATACATATATATATATACAATTTTGAAGTGTAAAGTAATTTCTCAACTGACTAACTTACTCATAAATCGATTTGACTAAGCGTGAGACAGTTCGGAATTCTCCATGGGAGATGGACCCAAGCGTGGCCTGAAGATATCCATATGGTTTGCTTTCCCCCATTCTTATTGTGGGACTCACCCAATGCCATGTACACATTTTTGCACCATCTCCAAGCCATCACCATACATGGTATAAACCATCCCCAGTCATGGGAGTTGTAAAAAATGCTCTGGGTTTTCCACATGAGTACCATAGACGTATATATATAAGTATCCTAGTAGCATACTATAAGTACCATAAGTACCATACAAGTACCCTGTAAGTACCACCATATATAATTATATATAATAGAAGTAGCATATATCATACCGATATATTAAAGTACCATATAAGTACCCTGTAAGCAACATATAAGTACCATCTGGTAAACTAACATAGCTATGGAAAATCACATTTTTTAATGGGAAAACTCACTATAAATGACCATGTTCAATAGCTGTGCTAGTTTACCAGAGGGTACCATAATAGAACTACCATAAGCGGTCCAGATCGGAACAACATCCCCATCTTCCTGGACCGATCCGATTGTTCTCGGCGCCTGAGAATCCACACCACACAACTCCTGGCTGTGACTGGCTGGGCGTCTTAGGAACTCATGATATGATTCTACAATTACAATAATATAAATACAATAGAACTGTATATTATATATTATATATATAGTCTAATCGTATATGATATGATTATATGTTGTATGTTGTATGATTATATATATATATCTACAATTATACACGAACAGACATATATCTATATCTATATCTGTATTATGTATGTATATTTATATATGATGCGATCATATGTTCGCTTGTATAAATATAAATCCGCCGGCCCCGGCCGACGGCAAGGGGGAGCGCGTCAGGGCAGAGAGGTTCGGAACAACAACAGCAACAACAACAACAACATCATCATCCACAACATCATCCACAACCTCAACTCCAACCCCAACCACAACCCTAACCACAACAACCAAAAGCATGTCAAGAACATGGGACAGCCACAGAAAGAGTCGCAAAGTTGCAAGGTTGAAGGCTTCAAAACTACAAGAAGCACCAAAGGCAGCCAAGAAATGCAAAATACACCAAAAATGCATTTGTTCTAGGGTTTCAGAAGCAACGTTTGGGATCTTTGTCTAGGGTTTTAGAAGCAACGCTAGGCACTTTTCCCGTTTACAAGAGTTTCAATAACATAGGAAAGCCACAGAAAGAGTCGGAAAGTTGCAAGGTTAGACACTTCTCCCATTTATAAGGGTTTCAAAAACATGGGAAACAGCACGCAAAAGGTAGACACAGGTGATATAGGAAGCAACTCTTTTTCTTCCTTCTTGTCCCAAAGCCACAGAAAGAGTCGCAAAGTTGCAAGGTTGAAGGCTGCAAAGCGACAAGAAGCGCCAAAGACAGCCATGAAATGCTACATACACAAAAAATATACAATACAAATATATATATATATAGGCTTTCAGAAGCAACATTAAGCACTTTTCCCGCTTTTTAAATAAGGGTTTGAAGAGCATGGGAAAGAGCACGCGCAAGGTAGACGAAGGTGATATTGTAAGCAAACCTCGAGAGGAGAGCTTGCGCATCTCGCAGCCCCAACTCTGGCAGGTGTGCCAGTCGAGCTGGCACGCCGGCTTCCCCAACGCAGCCCATTCTGCGCTCGCGCTTTGTGCTGCCTTGTGCGTTGTCGTGCTCGTGCGCTTTTGTTGCCAGTCTCCTGAGCCGCACAACTCAATTTATTCAAATTCTGTCTTCACCCGATAGCAGGCCGGAGACAATACCAGAATATACATGTTAGAAGAAATGTCGTGTACAATGTTCGCATTAATCTCCGATAAAATTTCATATCTCATTCCAAACAATTTCGACATATTTGTCACCAAACAATTTCGACATATTTGTCACATTTTTTTGTCAGTATGCTTTGTCATCATTACGATCACTGGACAAACTGCAACTCTTGCTCTCTTACTGTTCCCCTCTCTTCCCACAACGCTGAATGCGGCCGCGTGTCGACACTTGTTGTTTCGACAAACGGCACTTGTCTATGCAACACCCTGGCCCCACAACATGCGCAGCCGTCTTCTGAAATCCTTGACACATCATGTCAAGCTCGACCTGGCCCATGCATCGAGTAATGCGGCACACAACCATGTCACCAATGCCATGCTAATCATTCATGCGATTACTGCTTACAACACTGAATCAGAATTGTAAACAACACCCTTGCAACCCAACCCAAGATTTTCACAACAATATTGACGCTAACAGAAAGCTTCACTTCTGATCTTCCCTCGCCGAAATGACTCTAGCTGTGAAAGCAACCCTTCACAATTCCCACCTTGCAAACCCCACATATCCGACCTAAGCCCTCTACTGTAGCTTCTTGCAATCTTCTGATCACCCTCCATGCAATACTGGCCCATGCAAGACTTCCACGCCTGGTATACTGCAAAGGTTAGCTTTGACAAGCACGGAAGATCATGAACACGACTCCACTCTGCGCTCGCTGCCACACACAATATGGAGAATGCCTTCTGGCACCAGGACTCGACTGTGTGCCCCCGACCGAGCGACCTTGCCACCAAACTAATTCAACTCGCGTCAAGTGTCTTACAACAACATGGCAACACTGTTCCCATTTTCTTGCACCCTTCTTCCTAATTTTCACCCATTTAAACCAACCGCTTCAATTCACCAAAACATTACCCCATAGGCCGAGTCACTCATACGGCAAGTACGTGTGCTGACTATGCACCCACCGCAAGCTCTGCAGCAAAAGCTGTAAATGCTTGCGACAACCAGCTCGGCTCCTCACCCATGGCGCCTTTTGCAGCAAAGGGCGCCACCGAGTCGTAGTGACAGCAATGACCCGCATCAAGATGGAATTCCAAAGTGCCGCAGCAAATTTACCAGCACCCGGTACGGAGGATCATCCCGACGATCTACCTCAGTAGTGCAAATGGATGCAAATGGAAGTTTGTCCACCATACTCGCTGACAATCTAACCACTAGCTCAAACAAGATCCTTTACTTGTCATGACAAAATCCACATTAACCCATCCTTCTTTCATTTCTCTTGCTCGCCGCGTCACGTTGATCACCTTGCGTTCACGGAGCTTCACCATCAAGTCTGCCTCCAGCCTAAGGCGCGCTCCCAATCTTTCCATTGGTTCACATTGCCCCTGACACTTCCGCTCACGGAGAATTCGCAATCTGCAAGCCATGGAAGCACAGAACAGCTGAACGTACTGCCGAGTCAACACAGTTGCCTCGCAAAATCTTGACAAACCAACCAAGCATTGTCATTTCTCAAACGTTTTGCACTCTGGACTGTCAACATGTGTGAAAGGTACAAGAAAAGATCCTGTGACAACATCCTCAAAGCGGTCCTTACATGAACCCTTTACAGACGCGCTGTAATATAAATCGTGCCGTGCAGGCCTGACGCTGCCCTATCTTACCAATGCTGGGAAAAAACTCTTCTATGAGGTGCTTTTAGCAAGGTGCTGGAACTGACCCCCTTCTACCACCCAGTCATACAATGCCCCCTCCCCTCACCTACGTCCTCTGAGAACACCTTTGTGCTGCTGCACCAGCCGCCAGCTCACACCCCTCTGCTTCAACTGCCCCTGGGTCGGATTTCGCAATCTGATGAGCTTCCGACTGAAGCCTACGTAATTTACGGTGTTTTGTGTTTGCGGTGATCAAAAGCATAGTTTTTTACGGTGTTTGGAGCCCTTCGGCGGGAACGGATTTCATGTTGGCAATGTTGAAAAACCTCGGTTTTTACGTGGTTTTGGGCTTGAGGGGGGAGGCGGGAAGGGAAAAAATGCATCTTGAAGTCGTATGGTTGAAACAAGGCCCCGACATAGGTCCCAAGATGGCTGAACATGGGGCAACATGGGGCTAACATAGGCCAACATAGGCCCAACATAGGCCAAACATGGGCCCAACATGGGCACAACCTGCGCTCAACATAGGCCCAGACTGCTTCCATACAGGCAAGCACTGCGCATTATGCCTGCCTCAGTTCAACATAGCCCTCCCTGGGTTTGCGCGGAGAATCTCGGCCCAATCTTCCCACAC
>Ga0126342_10002110_pt1 | contig 30164 bp, 21 predicted proteins | sample Cyp1metagenome_FD_92528 | JGI IMG/M metagenome (GOLD analysis project Ga0126342, IMG submission 92528) | Coral microbial communities from Lord Howe Island, Old Settlement Bay, Australia - Cyphastrea 1 metagenome | ecosystem: Host-associated > Invertebrates > Cnidaria > Coral ...
GTGGAGGGTATCCGACTCCTCCGCCGGATGCCTGGTCAGGACCAACCTGTTCAGCCTCTGAAGAGCCACGCACACCTCGCAACAGCCGCTAGAAGTTACAGGGAGGCCAAAGCGTCCCCGGCAACTAGTGCACATAGGCTAAGCTTGAACCAAAGCCTGAGGAACACAGACAAGACTATTTACTCTTTACCCCCGGGGCCGGGTTAGCATAGATATTAGTGTGCCTTTGTCTGAAATAAAATTAGGGAAAAGGTTCCAAAATTCCAGTGGTGAATCATCATGAAATGGCCATAAAATGGATTTATCATTGTCTTTTTGGGGGTGGCCCATCCAACAAAACCAGTCTCCCTTGAGTCTCTCAAGGTTCGAACACGGTAACACACCAGCCACATCAAGCTCAGGAAAAGACCTGAGCCATGCATACCCTTGTTGATCAGGCATGAAATATGGTAATTTAACCACTAAACTGATTTTAAACAAATGGATTTGAATATTGATAGAATTGATAGTTGACTGGTTCTGAAATGAGGTGTTTAGTAACCTAAACTGCTTGACTTTGGGAATTATCTATCCCATGACTATCAGGGATACCCATGGAGACCCAACCAGTACGATAGTGGTACATCAACCCCTTGGGATTTGGGCGGTACCCAACAAGTCATAGCTGGATGATACCGGATGTTTCTTCCCCCAGTCATATGGGAATAAGTAATTTGATCCATCATACCCGTACCCAAGGACAAGAATACCTTCCACGACCGGCAGAACGGGACTAAGTTCCCAGCCCATGAGGGTTGCGCTCGCATAGGCGATCAAATAATTCGAGTACTTCAAGGAGACCTGGCACGTCAAAAGCAAGCGATGTACGGCGTTAATGGTGCAGAGACCTGCAAAGTGTGTCATGTTCAGTATCAAACCATCCAAGTTTGGGTGGAACTATGTGTTTATATCTATATATATATATACATGTGTGTGTACATGTGTACATGTATACATGTATACATGTATGCATGTATGCATGTATGCATGCATGTATGTATGTCTATGTATGTCTATGTATGTCTATGTATGTCTATGTATGTCTATGTATGTCTATGTAAGTCTATGTATGTCTATGTATGTCTATGTCTATGTATATGTCTATGTCTATATGTCTATATGTCTATATGTCTATATGTCTATATGTCTGTATGTCTGTATGTCTGTATGTCTCTATGTCTCTATGTCTGTATGTCTCTATGTCTCTATGTCTCTATGTCTCTATGTCTCTATGTCTCTATGTCTCTATGTCAATATGTCTATATGTCTATATGTCTATATGGCTATATGTCTATATGTCTATATGTCTATATGTATGTATGTCTGTATGTCTGTATGTCTGTATGTCTGTATTTATGTATGTATGTCTGTATGTATGTATGTATGTATGTACGTACGTACGTACGTATGTATCTGTGTATCTGTGTATCTGTGTATCTGTGTATCTGTGTATGTATATGTATATGTATATGTATATGTATGTGTGAATTATATATATATGTGTTTTCAGCCAGCGCCAATTCTGACTCGAACTGCTCCTCTGGACAAATTTACGGGTGATCGAATAAATCTGTCAGCAGCACGCTGGGCAGAGAAGCCAACAGGATCCCCAAGTAGGCCTTAGAAGCCAACTCCCTTTCGAATGTGAGCAGATTCAATGAGTTTGTCCAAAAAGATTGAAACATATTCAATCTATTGCCATGAAATAGGATGAAATCATGGTGAATTTACTACGGTGAATCACACTTCCCCTTTCTGATGTAGGGATTTAGAGGGGGCCCAGGCCCCGGAAAAAGTCATTGGGCACCCATAGCCATCATGAGTTGATCAACAGAAGACACGGCCAATGGACTGGTTGGACCGGTTGCCTCAAACCTTGCGGCGAGGCGCGTTGGACACCGCCAGCTCGATCACCAGGATCACAAAGGGGATGGCCAGGGTGATCATGGCCTCCAAGGAGGCAAGGAAGGAAGGAGTTCATGGCTGATTTTACCCACAAAAATGGTGAAACATGGTGATTTAACCATGAAAAATTGGGTTTTAGGGGGATATAAGCATCACAATTGATAGTGTTACTAAAGCAATAGTAAACCATGCCCAATTTTACCATAACTGGGTGGTATGAACCATCAAAACATGGTAGTTTTATTCTTGCTTTACTGTACTAACATTAATAGGGATAAACCCGAACTATATAATCATCAACCAACACGGAAAACTGAAGGGAAAACATCTTTCTATCTGTTTCAAGTCGTATTTCAAATGGACTCAGAAATGGTGCCAAATTGCAATTTCAAGTGGTGCGAAAGGCCATGGTATGGCTTGTCGGAAAATCTCCAATTTATATAGATTAGTTGAGTTTGATGATGTTCATAATATGCAGGTTTGATGTATGATATCCTGTCAGTACATCCCAATAAATATCCCCCGTTTGTCCCCATTATTGTTGGTTAACAATGTAGTTCCAGGATTCCCCATTACCAGTGACTTGTCTGGCGGTTCAATGACTTGCCGAGCCAAGTCCTAAAACTCAGCGCTCCTTCGGGATGTTGTCAAGCTCTTGTCGGATATTGACCTGCCAGAAAGGAAAGAGGCCAAAACGATGGATGCTTGGTTCTAGGTCACAACATATCAATCATAGCCCCCCATCTTGGCAGTTTATGGCATTTCATAAACCTGAAGTACTGTAAGCAGGAAGCATTTATTTGGTCTTATAATCATTAATTATGTGTATATGCATATACATTCCATTTTCTGGTCGAACCATGTGCTAAGGCACTGCTGGGGAGTGTTTTTAATTTCTCATGGGGGACTGAAGTCCCGTTTCAACATCATGTAGCAGACTTACCCCGCATTCCAAAACCCAACAATATGGCAGACTTAGTGAAAAATCCCCGAACTAAATGGAGATTTGGTTGGATTTTGAAACCCCTATCGCCCTAGTGCTATTGATACAAGGTGGCGCCCCCTAGTTTTAAGCTGGTTTATAAACCCCAAGAACTATAGATTATCTACCACAAACCACACCTATCATGTTACTTTTCTTACCAACTTAGCTACCGAACTAGGGCACCACTTTGGATGTCTATATAATTATATATATACATAAAATTTACATACCATCATCTCCCCATGGTACAACCATGATGACTAAATCACCAGTATTTTGGATGGCACCTTGTCCAGCGACACCGCGGCCGCCTGTCCGACTCGAGCTGTAGGATCTTCTCGGGTGTAGAGATCATGGGATATACTTGGGGATATAATGGGATGTATAACCCACATGATACACATGATATTTGGATGTGTCTCAAAATGGGGGATGAACCCCAAGCCATGACTATCTTCAAAAGGGAAATGATGATAAGCCATCAAAATGTTGGTGGTTTCCATCAATGAATTAGAAGAATATCCAAGTGTCGAGATCAAAAAAGGATACTGACTGAGGAAACCCGAATAGTAATAGGCACCATCCCCTTGAAAGGGGCTGGAATCTAATTGGCTCAGTAATGTGTTAAATCCAATATACACCATTTGGGATGGCTGGAATTCCAGCCATAAAAATGGCGATTGATTGGGGATGGTTTATGGCATTGGGTCTACCACATTACTATAGTGGGATGATGTAAATTGACCCCCAGGCAATCGTTGCCTCAAGGAGTGGGCACCGTGACTGTCGTGACTCGTACCAATCTCAACCAAAAACCAGTCACATTAGACTGCAAGCTGCGGTCGATAAAATTTCAGGGAAACCCTCCCACATATTGTAGTATGTTTTTAAGTATATTAAGTGTATATATATATTGATACATTAGCATATTAGGTATTGTTCATCATTTTAGCATAACCAGTCCCCGTCATTTTCCCCAATGTTCCCCAGCCTCTAGGACCTCGGTCAACGTGTTTGTTGCACCTGAAAAGCCATGGCGCCAGTGATGAGTACGTCAAGTACAGCAAAAAATGCGGATGAAATGGACAAAGTTGTGCATGATTTCATGGAATCCATTTCAAACTTAGAACTTAGGAGTTCTTGGAATGGACAAATTTGGCTGTCCTTCAGAAATCATCAAGTTTACATAAGTTTACTACTTGAGAAGGCCTACCATGCTGATTTTAGAAAAACATCCCTGTGTTTGTTGTTTCGACCATCAAAGTGTTTTGGGAAAAAAATAAGCCATACCCTGCCATACCCAACGTTTCTTGAATTGAATTGGGAATCCTCAATCTACTCGGCAATCAGCCTGTTCCCCTGTTCCCCAAATGAGCATGTTGGGGCATACCCTATTTTCAGACAGAACCATACCTACCATCTTTAGGTGGCGAAAAGATTACGGCGAGTCGGTGTCGCATTTCTCATCAAAAAATCCCAATCAAATATCCCAAATCCCCCATGTTTTCATACTGATGCTTAAACCAGACCAGATTCAACCATATTAAACCATATTTACCCATATTAAACCATACGAAACCGCTTAAACCCTAGCATTTTTCCATGGGTCTCATTGAGGGAAACCCATGAGTTCCACCTACCAAAGACTCCAGCAACATCTCCGCCCGGTCATTGAACTCAGTGCAGCGTGGCTGGGTCAACGAAGACCGAAGAATGGTGTTTGTTTATTGGTGAAATAATGTAATGGTGGATATAATGGATGATAATGTAATGATAAATAATGTAATGATGGATAATGGATGATAATGGTTATTATGTAATGATGGAATTTGATGCGATGATATTTCATGGATATGTTGTTGATAGATTCCTGATTTACATATCTGGATTTGATCTATATCAACAAAAATCATCGAACGTGGGGCAAGCTGACACCATGGCGAACTCACCGAAGCGAACGGCCAGGGCTTACTGCAGGGATGTCCACTGAATCCCACTCCGAGTTGTCTCAAAATGGGGGACCATTATACCCTCAAAATTCCATAGGTCATCAGTTTCCTATGAAAACAACCATGAATTGGGGTAGCCCACATCATGTCCAACGAAAAAAACAATTGATATCTTCAGACTTAGCGTTGTGCTCAGTTCACATCAGTCGTCTGTCCAGATTCCCACCATACAGTGTTGTTCGACTCGAGAACCGTACCGTGTCGTCCAAACGCTCAAATGAAGACAGCACGTTGTTCACCTTGACCGCCGGGGCACTTCCGATTGAACATTGCAATTGGCTTGTTGGAGTCTGTTGAGATTGCACTGAGTTGACGAGTGTTGATGTATGGAAGCATTATTTCCAACATCTGAAGAAAAGATGCTACTTCAGTTCTACAACAGATTCAAGTCAGAGCCCATCGACGTTTTCACACCTTGCTGTTGGTTGCCCGGTTGAATTCCATCATCTTCTGCACATGTTCGTCAATGAGGTCAAATTTCGTGTTGATGCCCTGGGTGAAAAATGGTGCACTTGGCACTTGGCGTCATGTCATGCGAAAAAACCACTTGAAGTTTTCGAGAACGAGTCATTCATAAGCTTCCTGAAACACAACTCATTTCTCATCACTCACATACATTGATCGTATGGGTCAAAATTGAAAGTAATATCTATTTTTCAAAAGCATAGTCCATCAGGTCTCCAGGGTCAACCCACTGGAAAACGTTAATGCTGCAGATACAATCCCCTGATCCAAAACTGAGCAATCTTGGAAACTCAAGACTCAAGGTTCTTGAAAAGGACATCAACAAATTTGGAAAGGTCAGATCGCTTAATACATTACTACACGTTTGTACAAAGTCATTCTGATGGGCAAATTTGGTGGGCATGGGGTATCGCCATTTGCGAAGATCCCATCGCTTACATCATGTTTGTAAATCACTGCTCCAAGCAATTTATGACAGCTGAAACGGACGTTCCACAAAGATGAGCCAGCATCTATGCTGAGGTTGCCAGGTGTTATAAAATGTTGACAGAAATCATGGTGCCAGATACGAATACCCTCAACTTAGTTTGTTCAAAGGAGGAAAACATAGGTTTGCTGCTGGCATCTTCATTTGTTCTGGCTGAGTTTGCCTCATCAATATTTGGCTGCAGGAAAAATCATGCACCCACGTGCAGGGTCACTTGAGGACATCCTCAATAACCATCTCTGTGACGTCAGCTATATAGTGAGGTTCTTACAATCTCTTATAATCCTAGCCCCCGGTCAAATTAGATACCCTCCAGTAAACTAAGATGGCTATGGAAAATGGACCGTTTATAGATGATTTGCCTATTCAAAAAGATATTTCCATAGCTATGTTAGATTTCCAGAGGGTACCCTCCAATTTTTCGGCCCCCAATTCATGGAGAGCCATCCAGAATACATTCCACCAGGGTTTCGTTGGCGTTGAGTATACACAATTCCGAGATGGTTTCAATCCCACCCCTTTCTGGTCAAGGGATGATTTCTGGCGAAGGGATGAATTATAATATGAATTCCTCCAGCTTTTCTGCGTCCATCATGGCCTCTCCAACAATCATCCACTAGATTCTTCCCCCTGTAACTGTATACTGTGTACCTCAAAAACTCATAACCCCTCCCAGTTTGTTCAAATTATGGTTATTCTGGGAGCTATCCAATTGAATTAAATAACTCATATACAAATGACTCTGTAAATTCCCCGTTCTGGTATCCAATTCATATTTATCCCATCCCTTAAGAGTCAAAAATACCAGTTTCCCCCTGCTTTCACCGGTCTTTTACACCATGACTTTGGGACCAGAGACACCTAGGGTGTTCAAAAAAAGGGACATGGGATTCATATATCCCATCTATCAACTACCATTCAAGGTTAGATACCCCATGAATCCCCATTCCCAGTAGATCCAAATTCTGTTCTTGCATGTTGTTTCTCATCCAATGTTATCCCATTAAATCCAAAACAAAACATGGTATCCCAATAAATCACCATGTTTGATGCGGGAAAAAACATGTTAAATCCCGATTATATAAATCATCATTATTCTTGGTTAAATCCCCATTGAATCCCCAAAATCTGGATGAAATCACCATCAAATCCCCAAATCTGGATTAAATCTCAATTAAAATCACCACTAAATCACCATATGTTTCATCCAGATTTTGCATCCCCATTTCCCGTGACCGGACCTAACCTGGATCGCCTTTGCGCTTCCATTCAGAGCTTTGCTGATGCGTTTCACCTAGGGGTGCGTGGTCCAGCCTAACTGGGCCCACCATCAAAAAATGTAAGTTACTGCAAAATGAATCATCCAAAACACCCAAAAATATCAAAGAATGCGAATCGAATGAGGATTCCGCCAACAAAACTGGAGCAAAAAGAAACATTCCATGGGGATAGCCATCGAAGATGGGGATTGGTCTGGGGAGGAAATTGGATAAGTAAGGATACTTACTGTTTGGCTCATGAGGATTCCATCATGCTGGTGAATCTCGGAGTGACCCCCTCACAAGATACCAAGATACATATATACATATATACATATATATACATATATACATATATACATATATACATATAGACATATGTACATATATACATATATACAAATTTACATATATACATATATACATATAGACATATAGACATATAGACATATAGACATATAGACATATAGACATATAGACATTTAGACATATAGACATTTAGACATATAGACATTTAGACATATAGACATTTAGACATATAGACATATAGACATCTAGACATATAGGCATATAGACATATATACATATATACATATATATACATAAAGACATATAGACATATAGACATATAGCAATATATACATTTAGACATATAGACATATAGACATCTAGACATATAGACATATAGACATATAGACATATAGAAATTTAGACATATAGACATATAGAAATTTAGACATATAGACATATAGACATCTAGACATATAGGCATATAGGCATATAGACATATAGACATATAGACATATAGACATATAGACATATATACATATATATATACATATATACATATATATATATACATATATATACATATATACATATATACATATATACATATATACAGACATATAGACATACAGATACACAGATATACAGATATACAGATATACATATATACATATTTACATATTTACATATATACATATTGACATAATTACATATAGACATATTTACATATAGACATGTAGACATATAGACATATAGACATATATACATATATACATATATACATATATACATATTTACATATTTACATATATACATATGTATATGTATATATATATATTGTATAAACTATTTTATAAACTATTATATAAACTATATAGACATATGTGTATTCCCATTTCCAGCCAGTCAGCGCCCCAATGTTTATTCGTCATAGCCTGCGAAAATCCTGGTTGGAGGGGATGATGTTTGGTGAAATCACCATGGGGATTTCACCCATCGCTGGTGAAATCACCACATATTCCTCTGGTTGGTGGTTGAGCCCTACCCCTCTGAAAAATATGAGTTCGTCAGTTGGGATGATGACATTCCCAACTGAATGTATAAAATTCAGTTCCAAACCACCAACCAGTCATGGTTCAATCAGTTCAATCTACATTTTTTTCTCGTTGAATCCCACTTTTTGGTCGTGAAATCCCGAAAAATGCCCGTCGTCCTCCCGGGCCTGGCCCTCCTCCATCGAGTGGGTCACCCCCATGATGCCAAACTTCCTGAAGTCGACCAACTCACAGTCCAACTGAAAATCGTCGTTCCCTTTGTTGGTGTCTATGTTTCATTGGATTAAAGGGAAAAATTACTGGAAAACCCCATATTTTTTTCGATTTTCCCTTCAACCAATCCAATGAATGTTGTGGAGATGGTAAGCGCACATGGTTTCCTGTAGTTTTTCCTGGTTTTCCACCAAGGATGGTCATCAAAAACGCTGGGACTGATCTGTAAGAGCTGACGGTCAAAAAACAAAGAACTGAGGTGGTAACAAGCAAAGGCAAGCTGCAAAGCATGGGGATACCCAGAAATGATAGACATATTTATGTGAGAGTGACTTCCCACACGAAAGGAAATCGTATCTGAACTTCACACCAGCTGCCTCCTGGCGCTTGCCAGGGCTCCGTATGGCTGGATGCTTCGGGCTGAGTATCTGCAGTCAAATCTATTATTGTTTCACTGTTATTTTTTGGGTTTTCCTGCGCTTTCATGCTCATGTAGGAATACTGCAAATGTTCATGGCTCTCGGCTAAACCTTTTGGATCTCTTAGCCAAAGTGGGTAACGCTGCGGCAAAGAAGGTGAGAACTCCCAAAAACACCTCTGGCATGTGAAGACATCGTGTCACATCTGACATCTAGTGGGTTACAGGGGTTCTCTACATTTCTTCCATAGAAACATCGCTGTTTGGCGAGTCAACCACCATCATTTTTCCATCAAAATGCCAGGTTTAAGCATCAAAGGGTTAAACCAAAAAAGGACTCGATGTCATGTGGGTTTGTCTGACATTGCGTTCCCCTAAACTCATTTCTTTATAATAATTGTCCCTATCAAAATAACCATTTGGTGGTATACCCAATTTTCAGACAAACCCGTTTTCACTCCAAGCAAGTGGGAAACTCAGGCCAGCCCTGTCTGCAACCATTTTGTGCGAGGCGAGCGAGAATCGCCACGTCAGTCGCCTTGGAACGTTGAGACATGTTGCATTGCGCATCATTGCGCACCACGCGCTGTTCCACGTGGCAGTTGAAGGTATTGCCCAAGAGTTCCCGGAGCAATTCCTCCTGGAGGCTGGAAAACACCCAAAAAACACCCAAAGGAATGAATTCAAACCGTCAAATGGTCAAGTTACGAGAAAAACACGAATTCGACCAGGCAAACTTGGGATTCAAACAAGAAGAATGGGGACGTTATGCTCAAAAAGTACGGCTGTTACCAACAGTTCTCAGGATATGTGTGTAGATAGAGATAGAGAGAGAGAGAGGGATAGATAGATAGATAGATAGGTAGGTAGGTAGGTAGATAGATAGATAGATAGATAGATAGATGGATGGATCGATGGATCGATGGATCGATGGATCGATGGATAGATGGATAGATGGATAGATGGATGGATGGATGGATGGATGGATGGATGGATGGATAGATAGATAGATAGATAGATAGATGGGTAGATAGATAGATGGATAGATAGATAGATTGATTGATCGATTGATTGACTGATGATTGATTGATTGATAGACAGATAGATAAATAGGTAGATAGATAGATAGATAGCTGATCTGACCTTTCGGCCCTCCGAAAATTATTTATGGAAATAGGGCCCCCACACAAGATCTCGCCTTTCAAGTTGGAGCTCGTGCCAGCAGGCAGTTGCAGCAAGGTTTCCACAGTTGATCCCATAGGCTTCGGAAATGATCATATACTGGTACTACCCCACAAGGCGAGGGCGGAATTTTCCAGTTGAAGAAACCTATACGAAGGAAGGCTTCTTGGGACGCATGGACGACAAAGCGGTCCACCGACAAGTGCTTGGAATCTGACTGTCTGTTTGTGTGTCTCTTATGCATATGTACATATAATCATATGTTTTTTGCTCAATATATGTATGTGTCTAAGGAAACCATCATATTCCCCTAATATATCAACCATAATTTACATGGTTTGGTCGGGTGCAACTTGCACTCTTGGGAGCGGGAAACAGCCCGCAGAATTGCACCATTGAAGTTGTTTCCCCTTGTGACAAATCAGCAGTTGAACTTGGAAGATCATTTGGGTTCCATCATCTTACTAGAACATACCCACCTTCTATCCAGTCATAAAAGTTCAAAATCATCCAACAAAAGGAGCCAAAAAAAAAAACTCAAAATTCCCATGCGCTGTCTGTGTCCTATCCAGATGAAGAAGACAAATCTTCAGCGCTTGCAGGTTTCTTCTTGCCGGACAATTCAGCAAGTTGACCTGTCATCCCATTTAGGGCTGGTCCAATGAAACTTCGCATATGTCATGTGCTAAGGATGTATAGTAACTATAATAGGAGTTAGGTAATTTGCATAGTAACTCCTATTGATGTCGCTGGAACTCAATATTTCAACTACATAACTACTTGTTAATTATATGTCCTTATAATTTGAATACTAACTCCTGTTTATGGGGGGGATGACCATCACCTTTCATGGGAACATAAACCCCTACTATTTCACAAAGGGGTTAGGCGTCTCAATTGGGATACCACCAAAGTTTCTGGTAGAGTATCATGTGTTGTTGCACACAAAGTTCATGTTGTCATGTTGCTTGCCTTTCTTTTTCCAATGATCCCTTGATGATATCAATCCATGGCTAGTTCATGGGTCTTTGGAATCCCAAGCTCCCATTTTTGGGGTTGAAATAGCATGGTTCTTGGTAAAATCTCGGGTAACATCTCCATCTTTTGCACCAAAAAAAAACTGCAAAAATCCCATCATCCCCATCTTTCTTCACTAAATTTACTAAAACCACCATGTTTCCCGGTCAAATCCCCATCTATTTCGCTTGCAGATCCCCATCTTTTTCGCTTGGCCGCTTCGGTCCCCGGGCTTTGAAAGGCCGAGGGAAAGGCAGAAGCGGGCAGCGTGCGTGTCCGCTCCGGGCGCCGTGAAGCTGGGCACGGATCGGAGGGGGAGAAGAAAGTGGGTAGTTTGGAGGTTTTAATGGGAAAACCATGGGAAAACCATGGGAAAACCATGGGAAAACCCATAGGAAAACCATGGGAAAACCCATAGGAAAACCATAGGAAAATGGAGGTTTACCCTCCGGTTATCTCAAAATAGCTATTGAAAATGGCCCAGTCGAAATAGTGAGTTTTCCCAGCTACAAAATGGTGGATCTTTCCATAGTTATTTTGACATAACCAGAGGGTAGTGTCTGAAATTGGTAGAGATTGCTCTGGATAAATTTGATCATGCCTTTGGGGATATACAAATGGATACACAAAGGATACATAACAAGTTGATATATAGTTGTATAATGATATACTCTCTATATATATATTATCATTAATGACTATGATACGTGGGGATTTTTACAAATGCAACCATATGGCTAGAATACGGCGGGATGTAGCTATTATATTCAAACAATGATGGATTTGAATAACCCAGAATCAACTCTGAAACTATGGGGATATAACCATGAAACATGGAGATTCGAAACAGGATGATCCAAGAATTCGGAGGTATCCAGTGGTTCATGGAAATGTCACCAGCCAGAAGGATGGAATGGGATACATCCCCTGTGTTGGGACCGGGAAGCGACCTTTCAGGTTGCCAACCCGAATGATATGTGGTGAAGATTGGCCCTGAGCCCCTGATATTTTTGGAGTTCAACCCTCCATGATGCTTTTTTTTTTAACAAGCCTGTGGGATATATATATATATATATATTTGGGGATGATGTTCCTTACTAACCATGATTCCAGTGAGGTCGCAGTGAGGTCGTTATAATTTACCCAGATATATATATATATATCATTATATTACACCAACTTCATATGATTTTCGAAGATGTCCAGAAATCGGGCATCCCCAGGATTCCAATAAAAAAGCGGGAACAACAGTTCTTGGGATGAACATCCAGCACCAGGTTATGTAACTGGCAGGGAATTTTTGTCGAGGATTTCACCTCATAAAAATAAGGTGATCTCATGGGATATAAACATGGGAATATCATGGGATATACAGCCAACAACCTTTGACTGTGATGGTATTGAGGGGTGCAACTGGTGGCAAAACCCCAACTCTTTGATGGGTTTTAGTAGGGATACTTTCTGGGGATATGCTGATGGTATTGTGGGGGTACCAACAATAAGTGATTGGTGATGATCGAAATTACCTAACACAAATGCACTTTAAACCACTTAAAACATAATGGCATTCAATTATATAGATACATAAAATAGACTTAACATGATATGAAGGATACAAGAAAATGACAGTTTTGACATGCTTTAACAGGAAAATGACGAGCAACCATAAAATCTTGGGTACCCTACTTTGAGACACACCCATTTGGACATGCATTGGATATACTGATATAACCCTGATATTGCGTAGTTTGAATATCAGGACAATTCTGGCTGAAGTCTTATTAATTTGGACACCTCAATGATGGTTTTACCCTCTCACCAAGATAGCAAATTGTGCAACCTCTGGGAAACAAACATGTCAACGGAATATCTCCATGTTTCATAGGTCGCTTCAGACAGAACCAACCAGTAAGTTGAGTCAGTGAGTGGTTTAAGAAGATGTGTCTAAACCACTTGGGATATACCCTCCAGTGATTTAATATAGACCCTGGCAGATAGCAGTTGGAAGATTACTTTCCACTATAAATTGGTCATTTTCAGGGTCTATGTTAATTTACCAGAGAATATATCCTAAAGATAGTGATATATCTGTGGTAGTGATATGTCTCATGTATCCTAAAGACACCGCTTGGCTGCCACCAAGTAACCTTGTCCCAACCTCAGGGCCCGGCGGCAATTCAATGCCACCAATCTTTTGAGAGGCCAGTCCCCGTTTCAATATATTGGTATATAAAACTGAAATAGTTTTAGTGATACATATATCATCATCTATCACAGTTCACAGTTATATCACATATATAAAAATGATTGTGATCAATTGAAATTATCTCATGTTTGGTGCTGCCAGCGTGCACATCCAAATTAGTTGAGCTTAGTACATCAGGTTGCAAGGCACAGATCAGACAGGGAAAAAATGGCTGTCTTTTTGCGAACTGGCTCCCCTTGCACCTTGTTTTTCACTATGTTCCAATCTCGGACAGTTTCAGTTGCGTGGGGCGTTGAACATATTTGACCCCACCAATGAACCAACCAGCGAAAAAAGAGTATATGTATACACACGTATATTATATATTTATATATGTCTGTATACATAGAGTATATTATATGTACTATGTGCATAATCCCATCCCCCTAATATTCAACACCCCCATTCTGTGGTCCCAATTATGTGGAAATCCCCGACTGAGCTCAGCGGCACCATGGTCAGCTTCTGCTCGATCCGGGCCTGACACCATGGCACCTAAAAGATTGCCTTTCTGGTGTTTTTTTGTCATGTATCATGTATATACTATACATGTTACATGTATAATATATATATATATATATACATATAACATGAACATGTGTATAATATGTGTATAATTCATACACATACAGAACTTACATAACACGACACGGCCCACCACATAACTCGGCGGTGGCATCGCTGGCTCGTGGTGGATATATCGAACTAGTTACATAATGGGCCTGCATCGAGCTTGGTGTCAGCGTGTCACCTCGGCGCCTCAGCGTGTTTTGCTTGGACGTCACGTGACGTCACAAAAGGGCACTTTTTTTTAGTGACTTAAAGGGATTCATGATGACTGTAATGATGACTCAATGGTTGTAACTATGACTTAAATGATTTTTAGATAATGACTTAAAGGGATTTAAGCAATGGTTGTATCATGCGATATAATGGGGATATTGTATGGAAAGATCATGGACATCATCTTTCACCCCATCTGACTAATGATAAATACCGGAAGAGATCCAATACTTTGGCCTTGGATCATCTGGCACCAATGGGGGTTTGGTCACTCCCCTCCTGCGCCACAAAAAAGGGTGCTTTTTCCTAGTGCTTAAAAAAAAAAACGTTTTTGGTGGGATCAATAACTTTGAGCCATAAAGCATGGCAAAGTTTATCCAAGATTTTGAAGCCCCCAATTTCATAAAGTCCCATTTTTTTTGCAAAAAGCAAAAAATATATCAAGCTTTCAGTTTCCCCGGTTCTGAGCCATAAGAAAAGGCCCTTCACAAATCCGCCCAGCCAGGCTCGCCCCGCAGAGGTTGTGGTGGAATTGTCGTGCCCCAAACCTGTGGCTGGGTGAAGTCTCCCAGGAAAAGTCCATGGGAATTCCTCCATGACTTCCTGTGGCTGAGATTGTTTACATGGTTGGACTCCTGTTTGAAGGTCAGTGGGTCACAACTTAAGTGACATTTTGAAAGCCACGAAAAATCTGTTTGCAGATGAAGTACCACATATTTTTGATGTTCGAATGGCTGGCCCGGCACAGCCTGGGCAGGAGCTTTGCCTTTGGGCGACTTCGGGTCACTCTCGGGCATTTCTCGGACCTGCGACGAGGGTATAAGACAAGTACCGAATGGTGAGTGGATGACAACACATCTTGCAACAGTCTATCTCCCATTGGTAACTGGATATTAAAGTTTCCTCAAATAGGAGTACCCCCTTAAATCATCAATCTGAATGGTATTTTCCCTTATAAACCATCTATTTTGGGGTACCCCCATGAAAACCTCCATTGATTTCTTGGGGATGATTCAATGGAGCCCATGGATGGGGCGTTTGCTTTTTCTGGGGGTTTCCATGGTCAGGGTGGTACCCCAAAAATGGATAGTTTATAAAGGAAAATCCTGTTAAAATGGATGATTTGGGGGTACCTCCGTTTAAGGAAACCCCTTATATGGAGAAAAACATCGAAAAACGAACCTCATCCAGAATTTTGCTGCTTCAACTCCCAACCCCCAAACATAGCTGTGGTATAGATGGCCCATTTCGTGAGATGATTTACCTATTCAAAATGGTTCTTTTCCAGTTCGCAAACTGTCCAATTACCAAAGGGTAACCCACCAATAGTCCATTCATATACCACTAATGTTAGATTATTTCACCATCAGACCATCACGTGTGATGGTTAGATCCCCCAAGCCCCATGTTTGATGCTTAGATCAGCCAGAATTTCCACCAAACTGACTTAACTCGCACAGCCTTTGTAACCTCGATCTTCAACTTGTCCTTCCACTCCGCCTGTGTGTTTGTTTTCACAGCCAAGGGACTTGGCAAGTCTGTTTGGTTTCTGTAAAAATATCAACCACTTAGAAAAAGTAAAAATGTTAACAACTAAGGCTAAGGGAAAGCATAAAATATCTTCATGAATTCTCCAAGGTCCTATGGTTTCAATTTTTATAATATCCACAACTCAAAAATCTGTAAAAACCCAACTGGATATTTGCTTGAATACAATGCAAATATTGAGTTGGTCTTATAGATCTTCTCAGTCTTATCCCATTCAATCCCCGTAATATCCTACTTCGTTCGATAAAATCCTAACAGCCCCTTGGGGATCCTCATGATATTCCCATGTTGCCAGTTAAATCACCAAATTGTTCACGGCTAAATCACCATGTGTCATTGGCAAATCACCATATATACAGTATATCCTATTATCTTTTCATCAAATCCATCAGGTATACTTATACTCCCCATTCCCGTGAAATCACTATGTTTTCACCATGTTTTCACGCTGTGTTCACGATGTTTCATGGCACGTTTAACCATGTTTTATCTGGGCAAATGATCATAATTCACTCACCTGAAATAAGATCGTTCTGTGGTAAATTAACATAGACCCTGAAAATGAACAATTTATAGTGGTTTCACTAGTCTTCCAAACCCGACAACTGCCAGGGTCTATGTTAATTTACCAGAGGGTATTATCCATGGATATTACAGGCTTGATCTCCCAACTTATGGGGGTTACAACCACAGTTAACAGTTATTATCCATGGAATTCCATGGATAACCCCAACTGCACCAGAGGGTAATTACCAGAGGCTAATTCCCCTTACTAATCATTATTAACCATATTATTTACCATATAATTCCCCTTACTAACCATATAATTCCAATGAGGTCGCAACGGCTTCGGTCGTTAGAAAACCCAGATTTTTTCGGTCGCGAAACACCCACGGCCTTGTTGGCCCTAGAGCGGCCCGCACCGAGGTTGCGCTGGGACCAGCCGCCCTGCTGGGCCTTGGATTACTTGGATTATGGCTGAGGATATATATATATATATATATGTATATATATATATATTTATACATCCGTAGATATCTATCTATCTATACATATGTATATATATATATACAATTGATGATATATATATATATAATTGATGATATATATATAATTGATGATCTACTCCTGTATGATTATTACTGATATTGGGATATGCATGGTGATTGGAATGGGACACTTGACTATAGTTTATCTAATGGAAAATCACCATATTTATGATCTACTCCTGGAGTATATATGTATATCAAAGATGTATTCACCAGAAAATATTTTTCAAAAGAGGATATCATTGAAAAATCCATGTTCGATCTACTTTAGGATGATTAGACATGTATATTTTGGATAATGGGAACATCAGACAGTGTTTATATATATATATATGGGGAAATAGAATGCATTGGAATATCATGCATATACAATTTCTTAGAAAATATGAAAATAGTAGGATGTCATATTGGGATAACTATATATATATGCACACATGGGTGTGTAATGGAATATATGGGATATCACAGAATGGAAATTGTGTTTTTTAGGGATACAATATTGGGGGTGCATATGGATATATCATGGAAATATCATATAAATTACCATATAATTGAATGGAGTTTTTGGGATTTGCTGATAATCTCAGTAGATACCCCACCCCTGAAAAAAAATGTAGCCAATGGGAAAAATAAAAAATCGGCTCAGCAAATGCCAGTTTTTTGTGGTTCAAAACTGGGGTGTTTTTTTTGGCTGGTTGGGTTTCAATCCCCAAATGTTTAGCAGGGTGGAAGGCTTGGAAAGTATAGCCCTATCTTTGAGCATCACCGAAAAAGTAGGGATTGACCATTCTCTGAGCACCGAAAAAGTGCTGTGAAAATCTCTGCCAAAATGAGGGAACATAAGGCAGGACCCCTCTGTGGAAAAGGGGCTATGTCTGTGCCAATTACTATAATTCACAGATCTGAAATCCACTGTGTGTGGGAAAATATTCCAATATATACTTGCTAGCCAGGTCCCATTTGTTTCATTGCTCTAAAATTACTTCATATATCTAAAAATATTTTTAAAAAAAAAAAAACATATAGCCATGAAGATGTACGAATATACACTAATATCTCAGCCATGCATATATATATATATATTATCCATTGAAATATATCTATATAATACTGTACATAGCCCATGAATATCATTAAACTGAACTGAACATGACATTCATAGATATAGCCCTTTTCCAAAATATGTCTTATAGCCCAGCATTTTATCATTTTCAAGAAAGAAACTTAAGCCCCAAGTATCATCCAACTATCATTTTTAGTCATTCTGAAGTCATTGGGGATCCCCCAAGTACCATGGTAGCCCCAGGTCCCCGAGCCTGGCCCCCTCGCCCTCGAGCAGAGCGAGGACTCAGCATGGGCCTGGCAGTGTTTAAAAATGGGGGTATATGATGTTTGTTGATGTTGCTATGATGTTGTATGATTTATGATCTGTTTGAAATCTGCTAAAATCCTTGAAATCTATGGGACTAGCAGCTAGAATTAATGACGGATTTATGCTCGAATTAATTGACCAATATGTCGTAGAATCAGTAAAATGGAACTAGCTGATGTTGTATGTTTTTTTTCTGACAATACAATATTATGACTGATGACTGATGAGTTAGTATAATCCCGTGATGATCCGATGATCATTCATGAGTATTCACAATCGAATTCTCATGGATGTACCCTCTGGTTATGTCAAAATAGCTATGGAAAGATCCACCATTTTTCATGGGAAAATTCACTATTTCTATGGTGATTTTCAATAGCTATGTTAAATTACCAGAGGGTAAAATGATGAGTCATTTTAACATGCAACCGAACAAATCACGTCAGCAGAAGTATTTGAAAAAAAAAAACATCCTGAAGTTGGCCTCGCACGATAGCATCGGTCAACTGGGATCATGCGTGAAACCATCAGCAAATCAAAAACTCAATGAATATCAACAAACCAATACACATCCGGTGCATTATGCAATTTTTTGTTGATATTAGTGCATTGTAGATAATCCGTTTCAATCAGATGAAATAAACTTGAAACCAATCCCCCCAACGACGATTAAAGTCAATTTTGGATCTTTTATGATATTATCATCTAGATAATTTATGATAAATCCCAAACCGGATTAAGTGAATCATCCAGAATGAATGTACATATGACAAATATATATATATATATACATATACATATATATATATACACACATTCCCTCTGACACTCCATGATGTTGTCATTTCGCCATGTACAAATCATGTCCCTGCAATCAAACATGCGCGTATGAAATTCAACTAGAGCGTATAACAGAGGAGGGTGACGGGACGTTCCAAATGCAGCCAAACCAAGAGTATGTCATGATTTGCACATCGTTTTCCGCATCACGCCACTGATTTTCGGCGCTTCTTCGAACCTCAGAGGGAAGATGTGGGGCAGCGTGCAAGATCTGGTAATGTTGACCCAGGTTGTATCCAGAGACGGGATAAACCATGATATAATTAAACAGTTTGAATATCCGTCTCTAGGGTTTATCATTTGTTTATCATGGGTTTATCATGGTTTATCATGGTTTATCATGGTTTATCATGGTTTATAATATATAATTTGAGGTACCCCCCAGTTTGCTAGGTTGGGTCGGGTACCAAATATGTAGTAATTGATCACTGGACGCAAGCGTTACCCCGACAGCCGACTTGACTCTCAGCCGGGCCTTCGCCAGCCTGGCGAGCAGATTTCAGCCATTTTCAGAGAGGTTTCGAAGATTTAAAGTGTGGCAAGCCCAATAAGCATCATAAGAAAATCTTCTTTAATACTGATGAAAATGGTAGTAATATGATAATAATATGATGAAAATACTGATGAAAATGGTAGTAATATGATAATAATGACCATTTTTCAGCATAATAAGCATCATAACAATGATGATAATGATGATAATGATGATCAGAATGCACCACAGTTAGTTTGTTCTCATTGAGCTTTGAACCTTGCTTCACCAGAAGCCTGTAGGACTTGGACCTTGCTATGAAAAGCATAGGTTGACTTCCCGGTTTTCTGAGGTGAAATCCCAACAGGCTCGTGCCGAAGTTTCCTCCTGTTTTGGAATCCAAGGTTTATTCCATGGTCCCATGGTTGAAATCCCCATCATGATACCAGAATTCCAAGTTTCATTTCATGGGGGTTAGATCCCCATCCCCATCCCTGAGTTCATGGATAGGCCTTGGGATTCTGGGAGGCATCGTCAACGCCTTGGCAAGTTTTGTGATTTGGGTATCTTCTATGGATGCAAAATGGTGTATTACAGTGGAACAAATGGATAAATAGATAGATGGATAGATCAATAAATAGTTTTAGAATGTTTTAGATTGGTGTATATCATGCCATTCTATGCCAGTAGTATATATATATATATATATATAGATATACAAGCAGCAAGTTGCTGAGGGATCTGAGAAATGTTGCTGAGGTGCCAGCAAATGTTTTCAACCCCCTCCAGATTCCCCAATTTGCGTTTTTGCACCTGGGCCATCGCCTGGTGACTGAGCAACGGATGATCCGCGGGTGATGATCCAGGGTGCGGCTCTTAAAAGGCCACCAAAAACGAGTTCAAAATCAAGGAATACTATGGAAGAGTAACAAATATCGATTTTATTGGAATCATATGTTTCTTGGCCATAGAAATGATTGATAAATTCGGCTACTTCAACTGCAGTGATGAGAAAAAGTGGTGTAGCAGCTGGCTCGCAGCAGAGTTTATGGAGTGCCTTTTAAGATCTCTTAAGTAGGATCTCTGATGATATACATATATATATATACCCTCTGGTAATTTAACGTTGCTGCAGAATCTCGCCAATTTTTAAAGTATAAATCATCTATCTATCCATGTGCAATGTTCATCCATGGTCCGTATGTCAAATTACCGGAGTGTAGGTTGCGAACTGACGTAGCCAACTTCAGCAACGCAAACTTACAATACCCTCCTGTCAAATATCGCAATGGAAAATCCCCTATTTTCTTCGATGATTTTCGCATGAAACCTTCATTGACTTCGGAGATATCCCAGCCATGTTTGATTCCCACGAGGCAAGACGTGCCAATGGCGGCCAAAAATCGACTCGGCTTTTAACGTGCTATTCCAACGCATCTGAAAACTATGGTTGCACCCCATCTCCAAAATTCTCCAAATTCATCCATGCGTTACCCTCTGGTAATTTAACATAACTATGGAAAATCACCATTTTTAATGGGAAAACTCACTATAAATGGCCATTTTCAATAGCTATGTTAAATTACCAGAGGGTAAAAACAAAAACGAGCACATTGTATTAGTCCATTGGGATCAGCATCCCAAAAATCTGGCGCTTTCTTATGCGAAACCACCAACAAACCACTGCCATGAGCGCGTTCAAAGCCTGGCCTCTTGTGCTGCGGAGCTACCTCCAACCTCAACTTGGAGATCACTATAATAAATATACGTACATACATACATGTATATATATATGTGTGTATATATATATAGATATATATAACTAACCAACAATAATATTATATTTGAGTGCCTCTCAAACTTATATAACTCCCAATGTACGGTCAAAAAATGCAGAAAATGAGGTTTTGAACCATCAAATTTGGATTGTTCCCCAAAATTTTCTCACTGCATCACAAGCTGTCCGGAATCTGCGTAGATGCCTGGATTGTTCGTATGTGAGGTGCGAAGGCATGTCAAAATGAGATGTTGACAATCAATCCCTTCATCACAAGTTACAATTGGATATATAACCATGGTTATATGGGCTTTATCCCAACTTGTAGGGGCAATTGCTGGTTTTAGAAAATTGACCCCAACCCCAAGCAAGAAGATCGAAATTCGGATCTGTGAGCAAACTCGACACTTTGCAAAAACGTCCTTCGCAAGAGACTCTGACTGAGAGTGCCCACCATGATGATCATGATAGGTTTCAAAAGCTCTAAAAAATAGTGCAACAGCATGTCAAATCTGCAAAACGACGCACTGTAAAACACCTCTTCGCTGAACTTTCAAGAAAAATGCCAAGGTCGAATGCAGGAGAACTGAAGCACAGTTTTTGGGGCATCTGCCAGCAAGCTCTCCAGTGGCACATCCGGAGCCTCAAGATGACAGAAATTCTTGTGACTTGCGCAGTTCAATATTGGGATGCCTCTGAATTTCCCTGAAACCAATGCTGGGATGCAACTTTCTGCAAAAACAATACTATATGATGGGATATCAAACCATAACTGGTTGGTTAGCAGTCAAGTTGTGCTTCAACACTGTAAGGCATGCTGAATCCTCGTATCAGCAGGTGGTCCCAGTTTTTGACCATGGTGCATTGGTTTAAGACTATTGTTATCATCATTGTCATTATAACTGTTACCTGTTGTTGCGTATTATATATATATATGTGTGTATTATCATAATCATTACAGTACATATTTCTTATCATATCATTACTACTACCGGGATTGCTAATATGATTCCTATGTAATCATTGTTACAGAATTCTTTCAGGATCCCCTCAACCTGGGGCCACAGGCGGTATCTTCGAAAAACAGGTCGCCCCTGGCACGCGCCGAGGCAGCTTTGGCGTCCTGGAGTCAATGGATGGATCTCTGCAGTCCAAAAATGGGTGGTTTCTGCGGCCCAAATTGGGATTGACTGGTGTGTTTAAATGTTTTGGATGGTTTTGGTGTGTACATGTAAAACATTGTAAAACCATATCATATTGGATGGTTTAAACACACAAATTTGGCCCAACAATGGCGATTGACTGGGGAGAACACACCCACAAACAATGGCGGCTGGTTGGTCCAGCCAAAATAAGCCGTCGGACTTTCTGCAGAAAGTCCTGACCCAACTCTTGACTGGGACCGCTCTGAGCGCTGTGCGATTTGTTCATCATCACCAACTGGAAGGCCAGAGAAGCCCACAAGCCTCCAAGATTTCAGGGTTTAGGGTCGCTGCAAGAGCAAATCAGTCAATCTGATGGAGCTAAGCAAGGAATGGCTATGCTACATCCCCCGGATAGTTACCTCTTTTTATCCTTTGAACCCTAAGATCAGCAACTCTGATATTAAACCAGGATGTCTGGTTTGAAGGGAGTGCTGGCATCAACCGATCAGGCACATAGTCCATCAAAATCTGTGTATATAGACTGGATATGAATTCATTGTATGCAGTCAAATCAGAATGGTACAAGCAATGCCAAGCCTCTCTATGCTGAGAAGGACAGCGAATATTGAAAGAAGCAAACTAAGAACTTGAATCGAGGACAGTTGGATGGCTCATACATCTCAGATAAAAACATGATGAATGAGATTTTCCAATGATTAATGGTTGCCCCACATGTCATTCCCGTTTTTTCTTCACCTGGCGAGTTCCGAGTGTTGGAGCTCTTTCGCTGTGGCCTCCCAGGAAAAACTCCGGCCATGGCCGGATCGGTAGTGATTTGGAATCAATCTGGAGGCCTTACAACCAGAATGAATCCCATCTTGGGAATGATTCCCCCAGTAAGTTGTAAGAATGCACCAACCTCAAAAGTTCAGCGATTTCGGGATAGTTGCCATCATTCCCCTGAAATGTCGCGTCGCGAGGGCGCGACATAATTATCATAATTTATCCAGAGTAGGTTGTATTCCCATTCACATCCCCATCTTAGCACCATTTTTTCTGCTCAAGTTCCCATTGTTGATGGTTACCCTCCAGTAAATTAACATAGACCCTGGCAGATAGGGGTGGGAAGATTAGTTTCCACTAAGAATGGGTTGTTTTCAGGGTCTATGTTAATTTACCAGAGGGTAAATCCCATAATATTGTGTACCGCCCATTCGCTGCAACAGTGGGCAGAAGGGCACCAGACACAGTGGCCTCGATGATGGCTGCTGTGGCCTGGGACGATGGCTGCTGTACCCCTGGCTAAGGGGGGCCCATTTTTGCCCTGGAGGAAGAAGTCGTAAAGGTCATGTTAATGTAGGGTAAATACGGGGAATATGACGTTTATCATAATTATGTAAAGTACAAAAACATGGAGATTTTTGCATCAACAATGATTAGATGGGCCAGGGTTTGTTAGTTGACTCGTTAGTACCCGGATTACAATTGAGATAGTTGGTGGTTTACAAGCCAGTTACTAACCAGGAATCGCAAATCCCATGGCCCATCTAAGTAGATGGTTGTCAGTATAATATTTAGATTTTTTAATGCTGTGTAATAAACCATCTCCAAATCACCATAAATAGGTGGTATGTTTACCATTCCCAGTCATGGGTGGTTCATGGCATTGTTTTACCTACATTATATATTATTAATATCAATATGGGATATCTAATATTTATATTATTATTGTTTGTCTAAGTAATTTAAACATAAATATTATATGGGATATTTGATATCTATTGATATCTATTTAATATATCTGTAATTATTCAACATAGATAGTACATAGATATTAAATAAATAGATATTAAATAGATAATGGCTGTATCTTCTTGCTGCCGAAAAATGCAAAAAAAAAATGTCAAGTGGGATGATCATGTGTTGATGGAAATAAACATGCTTGAAACCACCAACCAACCAGTTCTATAAATACTATATATATATATTACATATAATATATACGTGTATATATATAATAACATGTGTATATATAATATATGTATACACAACATCAACCACGGATACACCCTGGTTGATCAAGTAGGGGTGCCCAAAACAGTTGACCCAGGAATCGTGGCTTGTGGCAAAAAAAAACGGTGACTGGACAGGCCCTATTAAAATGGGGCGTACCACGAAAATCCCCATGAATCTCCCCTGAAATCACCATGAAATCCCATTAAATCACTCAACTAATCACCTTGTTTGATGGTTGAGTCACCAAGTAATCACTTGACCCGCAGTCAAATCTCAGCCGAGATGCGGCCGCGGATGAAGTCTTTGCTTCAGCTGCCTGCAAGTTCTTCAACAGCGTTTTGCCACCTGGCCACCCCCAGTGCCGAAGAAGACGTTTCGAAAAGAAAAAACAAAAATATGAGGCACAAAAAATCCTGTAAGATCTTGCAACATGATCTGACTATTCGAAAGGAGCATATTCTTTGACGTTCCATGTTGAGTTTCAGGAAAGCCCCTAACTGCACTGCTCGCACTGAGCAGCTGACGTTTCAAGTGTCTCACATGCTCCTGGCGCGGCAAAAGAAATTGGCGCAGCTGACTTCATCTGCTTACTACGAACGGTTCGATGTTCGGTGTTCGATTATCATGTGGTGAAGTGGGAGTATGGTTGGAAAACTAGCCTTGGTATGCCTAGATTTGGGATGAGTCCCTGGCACCTTGGAAGACCGCACTCGGCCCAAGGCTCTGGCGCTGTAGGTGCTGTAGGGTTCATCGAATGCCATGACTTCTTCACGTGTCAAGGGTGGATAGACCATGATAGACCCATGCTATCTATGGTTGATCAATTGGGGGAGCCAAAAAATCACCCTCAACATTGGTAAAGGTCTTGCTTGGGGGATTCGAAGCTCCCAAAAAATCACCCAAAAAGAATGCCGGTGGTGATTCCTGAAAAATGCTGGCTACATCTGGTTACAGTACCACAATCACCAATCAATTATTAGAGCTATTACCCTCTGGTAAACTAACATAACTATGGAAAATCACCATTTTTAATAGGTAAACCATCTATAAATGGGCCATTTTCAATAGCTATGTTCGTTTACCAGTGGGTAGGTAGTACAACCTCCTATTTTTTTTCACCCATCACATCCATCACCCAGTCCTCGGCGATCCGCGTCAGCTCCGGTACCAGAGGAGTTGCCTGCCGCAGAGTTTTTCCGCCCGCTTTGTCAACAGAAACGGACGGATTTTTGGCGGCCAAATGATGGAGGAATTCTTGGATCCAAGCATCCATTAAGGGAAATCTGAAAGCAAATTTGTGCCCATCCCCAATCTTGACCCATGTTCACATGATAAAGCCGAAGCAGACGGCTCTGGGTCAAATGTCAATCAAATCTGAAGGTCCAACCGCAAATGTTGAGCATAAAATGTGGACCATCCGTAAAATGGGTACCATTTTATGACCCAGACATCTATGCACGTCATATCATACTATCGTTGGCATATCCCATCCAGAATATTTGCAGAAGATTTGCAGAATAATCCCATAATATCCCATAGTAATATCCCCATGATAATATTGGCATATCCCATCCATAATATCCCATAATAATATCCCGTCAATCCCATAGATTCCACATCACATCACCAAGGGACATCATAGTCCCGGCTTAAGGCGGTGGTCAGAATCGTGCGAACCTCCGAAAGCCTAGGACGTTTTGTGAGTTTTGTGAGTTTCTCATGGGTCCCATTTTGTTGACGAAGGACTTAGCCCTAAGAAATGGGGATTTCTGACCACGCACAATGTGGGATTCACGCTGGTCATAAACCTAAAATTCGGGATAACCATCTACCACCTTCTGGTTTACCAGATCAATGGATGAGTGAACGACCAACAATATGACTTTCAATGTTGGAATACAATGAATGGTCGTTTCACCATCTATAGTTGCGATTCAACCAGCCCTGAATTTTCTGCAGTTTACCGCGGCCGTCAAGTTAGGGATTTTGCCAATGATCATATTTCCATATATTTCCCAATACAGCATATAAACATTGGCTATTGTGGTTTTAACATGTTTTAACTATCACAAATCGGGATGTTGACCAACCAGCCTTCCGATTCACCATGGGACCACCATGGGACCATGGTACAAACCCTGACACTGAGCGAAATGCTTCTCACTCGCCAGACCAGACCTGGCCATTTTAGGTGAACAAAAAGAAAATGTGCCCGTTCCGTTCAAGAACTGCTATGGAAACTTCAATGGGAATATCACCACAAAATATGGCCTTATATGCTACAGTACCTCCATTTTAGGATCCTGAAATGACCATTGAAAACATGTTTCTTCGCTTCTATGATTAACCTTGAAAGCCTGAAAAGTGATAGTCACCGTAATCGATTGCTTGCCCTACAATCTTGATCTTCAACTGCGAGTCATTCTCTGTGGGAAAGCAGTTGCCCATTTGACAAAGTTCGACACCTGGTGGCCAGTTGCAGAACACGAAGACCGCTCAGCAATGCCAAGAGATCTCCGCGGTGCGCGGCGCCACTGCCTGGACCATTTATGGATGATTTTCCGGCGAACGAAACCTCCATTTAGTTCAGGGATTTTCCACTGCCTATGTTGAATTGAGGGTAAAAATATGTAAAAATTAAGAAACCAAAAATGAGGCTTGATAAACCTCTGGTAATTTAACATAGCTATGGAAAATCACCATTTTTAATGGGAAAATCCACTATAAATTGCCATTTTCAATAGCTACTTTGACATAACCAGAGGGTAAACCTCTCAAAGATATCATCTCTCTTGCTCGTTTTGGGATGGGAAGAGAAGGGAACAAAAATCCGACAAACAGAGCCCGGATTCCTGCCATCCCACCTCTCAAGAAACCACTGCGCAGCAAAGGTAACAGGATGGGTACCTGGACAACGACCCTGATGCCGGGGATAGGTGAAGTAAAGCTAAACATGGTCAACATCTGTGTTTTTTAGTTGAGATTTCTATGTTGGCCCCTTTCCATCTCATCCGTCTGGTGCTTTCATCCACCTGGAAAAGTATAGGATTCATTGGAAACCATCATGCCAAGTAAGGCTGGATTCTTTTTCATAAAATTGTTGAAACCACCGACCATGTCTGCTTCCAGTAGCGTGGCTACCAATACAAGGGTACAGGCAGGACTTGGGTTGGTTAAAATGGCCAGCCCCGGTGGTGCTTAAATTTTGATTTAGACCAGTATAGGTTCGTTGAAATCATGACGTGTGTGGTTAAGATCCCACTTTTTGTTGGTTCCATAGGCCCAAAAATTCGACCCACACCTCTTATTCACTCATGTTCTATTTTTTTTGCCCCAGGGGTCGTCACAAATCTCGCCAGCCCAAAATCATACTTTGGTTTAGAACATCCTTTCCCCATCTCCCACTTTCTCCTGGCCTAAATTCAGGGCTAATACGCAATATCCACTTTCCATTTTGGATAATTTTGGTTGTTTAAATATCCATCTTTGTTAGTAGAATCAATGTGTGCGATGTTGAAATCGCTGAAATGCCAAGTTTGCTCATCTAAAATTCCAATTTGCGTTGAAGTCCCAATGTTTGGTGGTTGAATCATCATAAAAATGGTGGGGTTTTCATCGTTTTGGTTGGGAAAATCCCAGGTTTTGACCCCAACCCACCGCGCCACCCCGCGCGCCAGCCGCTGCAGTGTCACTGCGTCGTCGACCGAGCCGCCAGCCATGGCGATCCGCACTGCCTCAGTGGGGGAAAAATGTGAGGCGTCGCTAGATATGCATGTGATTCGACATGTTATATTATATACATAGAGAGAGGGGGAGAGAAAGTATTGTGTATATATATACTTTATATATGTATATATTATACTATTATACATATATATATATATATATATAATCTTAATATTATAAAAACTATTACTATTACTGTACTATTGCTATCTATTGCTACTACTATTATTACTACCCACAGAACCTAACGTTCGCCCAAGATGCCATAATTTCCTATTTTTGCCACGGTTTATTTCAACGTATTTTTATCCACGACCACCGTAATGTCCATTAATTTCCCACATGTTTGCTCTCCGATTCCCCATTTACAGTATCCTATGGTTGAGCCCAAGATGGCATAATATCTCATGGTTGCCACGGTTCCACCGAAACCGGTTTCATAAAGGGTACCTCCATGAATTCCTAGAGGTTGCTGCCCCATGGGGCACAATTTTCCCACGGTTTCAATACAACTTTGATCCACTACGTGAAGGATATAAATCCGCCATCCCCTTCAAACGATACGTGCAAGGTGCTGCAAGGATCTTATAATGCTGATATTCTATTAAAAACCGCCCTGAAAAGATACCGCCTTGCATGGCTGGATGGTACAATAGGTGTCTCTCCTCGCCATGGGATACCAAATATGCCACATGGCGTTTCCCCTCCGCAGACTTCGTCTGGGTCCGTTAAAAAGAAAGGCTGTTTCGCGCGAGAAAACAAAAGCTCCGGGCAAACGTCCGGTTCTAAGAGAATTGCTGTTGCTATTATTATGTATGTATATATATATATATATGTATATATGTGTACATATACAAAGTTGCATATTATATATGAATGTATATATATATGTATATATACACATGATCCTTTCCCCAGATCATATTCAATACCCCCCAAACGAGACAATCTGGTGAAATGTATTGGAACTATTCAATTTGGGGGACCCTATGTGGGGTATTTAGTATTAGGGGAATGGGAGTGTATGTGACTTGAGACGTTGATTTGAGATATATATTGGACTTGTATCTAACCCATAAAAGTGATGTTGAAGATATTTTTATTGTTATTGCTGCTGTTGTCGTTGTTGGTAGTGGCAGTGGCAGGAGTGGTAGTGGTCGTGGTAGTTGTACATGGTAGCAGAGTAGCATTGTAGTAGCTGCAGTAGTCGCAATAGTCGTAGCAGTCGGAGTATCGTTAAAGAGCCCATGGGCTATACTCCTAACAGGGCTACTCCTAAAAGTTGCTATCCTTTCAAAAAAAACGAGAATTCAAAAAAAAAACTAAAAAAACCAAACAAATTAAAAAAAAAAAAAAACGTCAAAAAAACAATCCGAAAAGTCCAAAAAACTTCTAAAAACAATTCCTTGGTTTATCTTTTAAACTACAAAATAAAATTTAAAAAAAACTGAAAAAATATTGATACAAAGAAAATATGAAATGGAATTGTTTGGAATTAAAAGAATGAAAAGGAATGTTTTAGGAGTGTCCCTATAAGGAATGTCCCTCCCCATAGACAAGACAGTAATCCCAGTAGTCGCAGTAGTCGCAGTAGTCTGGTGCTGGTGCTGGTGCTGCTGCCGCTGCTGCCGCTGCTGCTGCTGCTGGTGGTGGTGGTTGTGGTGGTGGCGGCGGCGGTACAGTAGCAGTAGCAGTAGCAGTAGCAGTAGCACTAGCAGTAGCAGTAGCAGTAGCACTAGCAGTAGCACTAGCAGTAGCACTAGCAGTAGCAGTAGCAGTAGCAGTAGCAGTAGCAGTAGCAGCAGCAGCAGCAGTAGCAGTAGCAGTAGCAGTAGCACTAGCAGTAGCAGTAGCAGTGCAGCAGCAGCA
>Ga0126342_10002111_pt1 | contig 30154 bp, 13 predicted proteins | sample Cyp1metagenome_FD_92528 | JGI IMG/M metagenome (GOLD analysis project Ga0126342, IMG submission 92528) | Coral microbial communities from Lord Howe Island, Old Settlement Bay, Australia - Cyphastrea 1 metagenome | ecosystem: Host-associated > Invertebrates > Cnidaria > Coral ...
CCGGAAATAAATTGACTTTATATCATTGGAAAAAAGGATTCACTCAGAACGCGCGTTCTGGAACGCGAGTTTTTAAAACGCGCGTTCTGAACGCCCAAACGTACCGAACGAACATGCTAAGAAATAACCATAGATTATGCCATGATCGTTCAATTATCTGGGTAAATTATAATATTTCACGTTCACCTGAATAGTTCGGCCCTTTGGGGATGATTTCCCACAATCTAACCATGATTCCAGTGAGAGAGAACAGTGAGGTCGTTATAATTTACCCAGATATAATACAATGATACCCCCATGACATGGCAACGATCATCAACCAACAAAACATTTTTTCATGTTTAAATAGCCCCTAAAATATCAACTAGGGGGGGTACTCCAATGGTCATTTCATCTGATACTTGAAATTAAACAGCCTAGAGGTTTATTAATCCAGGACTTACATTATCCAAAAATGGATAAGAACTGGGGGTACCCCCATGACTTTTTATGGTACCCTCCCAATAAAAAACAGCCGTAAACGGGGTCGACATTGCTTGAGACGTCCCAACGGTCTCAATGAGACTTCGCAGCTAAGGATGAACAGCCATTGAACAGCCATAATGTCCTTTTGGTCAAAATAGGTAGACGGGCCGGGAGCTGGTTAATCCCATCTATCATCAAACTTACATGTTAAAGGGGTAGTTTCTGAAGAAACCCCTCTATGAATTCATCAACCAACCAATGGGAATTTGGGACATCTATGCATTGAACAGCGTGCAAATTTCACTGGCCACTTTGAGTGTTCAAATGGGTATGGGTCAAAATTAGGTACCCCAATAATTGGATGGTTAATACTAAACTAGACTAACATCTGTGGTCTCCTAGGTCTTCCATTTTGACCCACATCCAAATCTTCTCATGTTTGGTAATGTCAATGTTGGATGAACAAATGCTAATGATCAACTGGGGGGGTTCTGCTCGAAATAGTTGTCAACTGCTATTAACATTGGTACAAGCTGGTGCCCCCCCAGTGATGTTTGTTGGTTTATAAACCCCATTAACTATAGACATATCTACCATAAACCATAGTTATTGGAGTTATGTTCACCAACTTAGCTAACTATGGGGCACCACTTTGTACAGTACCCCGAAGTTGCGTAAACCGACGGGGTATTATGCTGGATTGGCAGTGATGTTTGGATTCAATCAGGATCTAAACATCACAAGGTGGTGCCCCCCGTAAACGAGAACGCTAAGTTGGTGAACATAACTCCAATTTCACTATGGTTTTTGTTGGTGATATATCTATAGTATTCATGGGCTTATAACCAATTTATACCTGGGGGGGGCACCACCTTGTATGGATCCAAATATTATAAATACTTTCTGAGAAGGGGCTCACCCCACAAATCACACCCCAAATGCTTCCTCAGAAAGTACTTGTATCCAAAAGGGTTCAATGACTATTGTAATTTAAAAGTATTAAACATCTTTTAAACAACTTCAAGTCTTGGATTACTACTATAAACCATCGCCCAAATCACCATTTTTATATAGGTGGTATGGTTACCATTTCCAAATGGGTGTTTCATGACATTGTTTTACCCACATTAGCCATTATTAACACCAATAAGCACTATTAATTAACCACTATTAACACCACCACTATTATCATTGAACATTATTGTGACTACTATTATTAGAGGCTACTATTATTAAAACCACTACACTACTTATTAGAACCACTACTATTCTTACTACTATTCACACCACTACTATGGAAATTGGCCCCACATCTGCCACTGAAAAACCTCCGCTCTTGGCCGCCCGAAAGAGGATCTCGAAGTCCAGAGAACCGCCTGTCTTCGAAGTCGGCACGGATGTGCTGAACCCAGTTGTGGGTAAAACAGTGTCATGTTTACCACCCATGACTGTAAAAATGATAATAGTAGTGGTGTTAATAGTGGTTAATTAATAGTGCTTATTGGTGTTAATAGTGGTTAATGTTAGTAAAACAATGTCATGAAACACCCATTTGGAAATGGCAACCATACCACCTCTTAAAAAAATGTGATTTGGAGGATGGTTTGTAAAGGAAAATCCTACTAACATGGATGATTTCGGGGTACCCCTATTCTAGAAAATCACTATATCTACAATGTACAATGTCTACAAATCTATCTACACATATTATCTAATTTTTAATAGCGAGAAACTAGGTTCTCTACAATAACTCATAAATGAACATATTTAGGTTAATATCCCGTATCTACAATATTATCCAAAACAACTCACTATCGCTTACATTTTCTCAGTATAAATGATCTCACCTTATTTCTTACCTACATGTGTATATTTCTATGCATCTATCCGGTATGAAGGAAGCCCCAGAAATAGCGCTGCAAGATGCTCAAGAAGACCCATTCATAGGCTTGATGGTGTTTAACACACACACAAAAAAACTTTTCGGTGGGTCATAATATCATGTGGATGGGCTTTAAATGGGCTTTATCCAACTTTATCCCAGAAAATGGATGTGTATGGGTCAGCGAAATCCTGCACCAGTTGAAAACGGTGGTAAGCATCCCATTTTTCATAGGGTTTCAACCAACCCTTTGGTGGTGGATTTCGAAACCACCCACCGTACGTTGGGCCTTCAATCGTACATGGTCCAGCAAAAAAAACCAGTATGGCGGGTCCCTTGGCAAACCATTCTGCTTGGTGGTTGGTGGTTTCAACCCCTCTGAAAAATATGAGTTCGTCAGTTGGGATGATAAACTTCCCATATATTATGGACAGTCATAAAATTCATGTTCCAAACCACCAACCAGCATTGGTATAGACGGATCATTTGGTATACCCTCTGGTAATTTCAGAGTTAGCTATGGAAATTCACCTTTTTTTTACAGGCACATCATGGCAAATCATCAAATGACTGGGCCATGCTCCATAGTAAATTTTGGTGAAAGACGTGGTCGTGCCTCTATTCAACGAGCGCCAGAACTAAAAGCTATAGATTGTATTATAATCTCAAAAATTACAACCAACATTTTTGTTTATTCTTCATCCCAATCAATTCAAGTATGACATGATTCTTGTGTTGTAAGTTGCAGCGGACAATTCTAGTTTCTGTATAGATCTGGGTATATTAGAATATTTCACTAACCTGAATTCTTGGGCCATTTGGGAATGATTTCCCGAAAATAAACCATGATTCCAGGGCGGGGGAGAACAGGGTTCGGTCGAACCATGGCATTTACCCAGATAGATGAACAATGAAATCATTCACCGAAATATTGCTGGTTATATTCTTCCATGATATTCTCATTAATATCCCTACATATCCCTACTATCCCATGATGTAGCTGTGTTATGGGAGTCTGGGGCGTTTGGGGATGAGCTGGGAAGATCTTTTCAAAACTACTGCTGGTTTTTCAGAACTGCGTAGCCTCCAGAAACAAACCAAAGGTAAACCCGGTAAGCTCCTGTCAACTGGTAAATCACTAGCTGTTTTTTTTGCAAAATAAAACAGCAAACAGCCAGGTCCACTGGGTCCACTGGGTCCATTTCGATCGATCCGGAGATCCGCCTGCACTGAGAGAAAGGCTAATCAACTTCGGCATCTTTGAAGACTCGGGTGCCTTCTCTAAAACCTTGAAACTGGCCTCAGCTGAGAGCACTGATGTCCGATCATTTTGGCATTTTTTTTGCGAAACTGATGGTTGATACATCAAAAACCACATCAAAAACTGGAGCTAACGGCTAATACCTGCAAAAAAAGGTATCCTAAATTTCACTGGATCGATTTAAGAGAAATGCTGTGGGAAAGCATGGTCTTGACTACGAGAAGCAAAGGTTTCCTGCAAGTTTCCCGTTGCAGCCACGTTTCCGTTTCCATCATTGACAAACATGTTGCTAGCGGGCAAAACCAACCCTTGCAGCTGTTCATAGTCAACGATCGCTTTTCTACAGCGGGGGGAAAAACAACGTACCACCAAATGATTTTTTCATGATTGAACCCGATGTTTTCATTGTCAAATCCCTGTTTTTTTATCAGGGTGAAATCTGAAAAGACCATCATTTTCGAGTGAAAAAATGCAACCATTATTCAATGGTTAAGTTAAATCCTCAATTTTCATGATTCAACCACTATTCAAATCCCAATTGCAGGCTAATCTCTTCCTCCTAATAGTAAATACCACCAACAAACATCCAAACACCATGGTTTAGCGAGGGATTTGCCAAAGCGGCGGTGTTTAATATACCTACAACCCCCCAAACAGTGGTTTAAACATGGGACATGTGAAAAAATGTGGTATACCATCCCACCAACATCCAGAACGCATTTCAATATCACAATCCAATAAATATTCCATTGGTATTCCATAACTCTAATATTCCATCAAGACGGAAGTGGCACAAACGTACGGAGTTGTCGTTGCTTGAAACTTGGTCGGCGGTAGGGATCTGGATCGTGATCCTCCGAGTCCACTGCAGGTTCAAAGAATGGTACATATCCTGCGATGCTATTCAAATGCGTCAGGGCCCAGCCAGGTGGTAGTGAATCTCACGGCCGTGAGAGTTATCCATTTCTTGTCACAGGCGTTACAGGTGCAAGACTTAGGGGGCGAGTTTGAGCCCACTAGTTGTCAAGACCATTTATATCAGTAGTGCCGCACAAGGCGGTGGCTAGACAACTATAGGAGAGGTTAGTTGCTGTGATGCATGGATGCATGGATGGCACAGAGAATCCACTGATGGACCGAAAGCTGGTTGGAGTTGGTTTTTTTTGGAGTGGTTGCGGTGGTCAATTCAGCCACAACTGCTGAATGTAGTGTGGCGTGGTTTGGCGTGATGCAGTGTAGAATACTTGTAGTGGTAGTGGTAGTTGTACTTGTATTGTGGTTGTAGCTGTACCTGTAGTTGTAGCTGTAGTGTAGTTGAGGGTGAAGTTGAAGTTGTAGTTTGAAGCTTCAGTTGTAGTGTAGTGGTAGTGGTGGTGGTGGTAGCTGTAGTGTAGTTGCAGTTGCAGTTGTAGCTGTAGTTGTAGTTGTAGTTGTAGTGTAGTTGAAAGGCTGTAGTTGTAGTTGTAGCTGTAATGTAGTTGTAGTAGTCGTAATGTGAGCTGTAGTGTAATTGTAGTGTTAGTTGTACTTGTAGTTAAAAATTGTAGTTGTAGCGCATTTGAAGTTAAAGTTGTGGTTGTAGTTGTAACTGTAGTTGTAGTTGTAGTGGTAGTTGTACTTGTAATTGTAGTTGTAGCTGTAGTTGTAGTGTAGTGGTAGTGGTAGTCGTAGTTGAAGTTGTAGTTGCAATTTTCGTGTTTTTGCAGTGCAGTTGTAGTTGTAGTCTAAATGAAGTTGACGTTGTCCTTGTAGTTGTAGTTGTAGCAGTAGCAGTAGCAGCAGTAGCAGTAGCAGTAGCAGTAGCAGTAGCAGTAGCAGTAGCAGCAGCAGCAGTAGCAGTAGTAGTAGTAGTAGTGGTAGTGGTAGTGGTAGTGGTGGTAGTAGTAGTAGTAGTAGTAGTAGTAGTGGTAGTGGTAGTGGTAGTGGTAGTGGTAGTGGTAGTGGTAGTAGTAGAAGTAGAAGTAGAAGTAGAAGTAGAAGTAGAAGTAGAAGTAGAAGTAGAAGTAGAAGAAGTAGTAGTAGTAGTAGTAGTGGTAGTGGTAGTGGTAGTGGTGGTAGTTGTAGTAGTTGTAGTTGTAGTAGTTGTAGTAGTTGTAGTTGTTGTAGTTGTTGTAGTTGTTGTAGTTGTTGTAGTTGTTGTAGTTGTTGTAGTTGTTGTAGTCGTAGTTGTAGTTGTAGTTGTAGTTGTAGTTGTAGTGTAGTTGAAAGGCTGTAGTTGTAGTTGTAGCTGTAATGTAGTTGTAGTAGTTGTAATGTGAGCTGTAGTGTAATTGTAGTGTTAGTTGTACTTGTAGTTAAAGTTGTAGTTGTAGTGCATTTGAAGTTAAAGTTGTGGTTGTAGTTGTAACTGTAGTTGAAGTTGTAGTGGCAGTGGTAGTCGTAGTTGAAGTTGTAGTTGCAATTGTCGTGTTTTTGCAATGCACTTGTAGTTGTAGTCTAAATGAAGTTGACGTTGTCCTTGTAGTTGTAGCAGTAGCAGTAGCAGTAGCAGTAGCAGTAGGAGTAGGAGTAGGAGTAGGAGTAGTAGTAGTAGTAGTAGCAGTAGTAGTAGTAGTAGTACTAGTAGTGCTAGTAGTGCTAGTAGTACTAGTAGTACTAGTAGTACTAGTAGTGGTAGTGGTGGTAGTAGTAGTAGTAGTTGTTGTTGTTGTAGTTGTAGTTGCTGCAGTTGTTGCAGTTGTTGTAGTTGTTGTAGTTGTAGTTGTAGTTGTTGTTGTTGTCGTTTAGTTGTTGTTGTTGTTGTTGCTGTTGTTGTTGTTGTGTCTTGTTGTGTCTTGTTGTGTCTTGTTGTGTCTTGTTGTGTCTTGTTGTGTCTTGTTGAACGTCAAAAAGTGGTCCGAACATATGGTGCTTTTCGCATTTTCACTTCCGAATGTGCTTCGCACCACGACGCCGTGCACTGTTTCTTCATCTCAACTTCCAAAAGTGCTCCGAGAATGGTGTGTTTTGCACATTTTGACTTCGAAATTTGCTTCGCGCCACAACGGCGTGCAATTTTGCATCTCTTATGTGGCCAGATGGCTCCGCACCTGGCCGCTTTAGCGAGCCTACTTTTCGACCCTCCGGAACCACAAATCATTGGAAAAACACAGTTTCGCCCTTTTCGCGCACCTGCATCTTTTTCTTCTGATTCTTTCTCTTCTCTGATCTTTTTCCTTTTTCTCTTCTCTGACTCTTCCCACCTCTGCTTTTCCATCTGTCCATATTGTCGGAAGTTTGACTTGTAAACTTCCTTCGATAACACCCGTAGAACTGGTGGAATCCCCGTATATCAACCGCTATTGAACACTAATAAGCATTTCTAGTGATTCTTGACCACTAGGTTCAAAGTTAGATGGTTAGTGGAATAACCATGATTAAATACTTTTAATTAACCATCTAGCAATATCAGGAACATTATGAACATATCATTTTTAGCATTACATTAAGATCTGCTAGCCATTCTTAACCATGATTAACCATTAGATATCAAACTATTAACCATTCTTAACCATGACTAACTATTACATAACCACTTAAACACTATTAAGCACAATTAAGCGCTATTAAAAACCACTAAACACTATTGTAAAACTATGTAAAACCAGATTAAACACTTCTGCACCCCACGTCTGCCACGTCACGGATCCCAAGAGATCGTCGCCCGTCTCATCGCTGCTCAGCACCTCCATGGTGATCGAAGCGTCAGGGTTGGGCACCTGCGGCGATTCTGCGGGTATGACATGACCAATCTTTGGTAATGTCTGTTAATAATAGTGGTTAACAGTGGTTAATAGTGGTTATTGGTAAAATGGTTAATGTTAAAAACTAGTGTTAATTAACAATCTTTGATTAATAATAGTAGTGTTGTTAAAACCAGTGTGAATAGTGGTTAATAGTGGTTATTGGTGATAGATAGGGGTTTTAATAATGGTAAACCAACATAACTATGGACATCTACATGTTTACCAGGTAAATCAGTAGCTACGTTAGTTTACCTGATGGTAATGTCAACCCCGGATGAATAAACCATCGTCTGTTAATGAACCATGATCCATGAATTAGGGGGGTACTCCCCCAATAGTCACAATAATTCACAATATGATACTTGAATGGTAGCCCCCCAATGAAAAGCAACCGTTTGGGGTTTATTAATCCACGGCTGACATTAGTCCACAAAAAATGTCATCTTGTGCTGGTGATTTCAATTGATTTTCATATATTTTACTATCTATCCAAGGTTGGGGATGGAAAACCTGGGGTTTTCACATGGTTTCACGAGGAACATTTAATACATTTTAGCGGAGATGTGAGGTAAGATAAGGATAGTTGAACACCAAACATAAGGATTCCCCAGCCCATCACCAAGCCCACCATCGCAACTTCCAATGTTGTGGCTCTTGATGACAAGGCAAGGGCTGTCCATGCTTACGCACAAGCAAGCATCTCGGCGCCAATGCAGGGACAAAAACACCATAAGGCCATAAGGTCAATCAGTCCCGGTGCCGCTGAAACGTGACATGCGCTTCTCTTCTCATCACGGTCAACAAGTACCAGCCTCCCTCTATAAAGCTGTTGTTGAGAGTAACTTGGAGTATGCGGTTAACAAAAGTTCAAACTGTATCTGCACTCATATGCGTGTGTTTGGATGATTTTAATGAAATGGTGGTTTCTTCTCCACGCAACCTGCATGGGAACAAATTCACTTTACGACTGGGTGCTGTTGCAGCTCTTTCGCTGTGATTCTTCTACATAGTTGTCAGTTGTCAATCTGTTTTTGGTCAAGCCTGCAGAGGTGTGCGTATATGTGTGTTTCTGGCGGCTCCCAGATCTTTAGTCGTCCAAGTCATTCCAGGTCAAAACAATTCAAGTCTGTGTGTCAGCCTGGCTGAGTTTTCCCAGATGACATGGTCTAAAGATGTAGGGGTAAACCATGCCGCAAATCTATGTTATTTGGTTCCTGGGGTGGAAACACATGGAGGAATACGCATGTCATTTGTCGAGCAAACTACCCCAAAGTACTCATGTCACTAGACCCGGTTGCAATCATCACTGTGCTTTCTGCGATTAAATAAACATTCTTTATTGTTCAATGCACATTTTTGCTGGATTAATCACCCTTTGCCATGGTCCAATCCCAATACTTCATGGTGAAATCAGCATGTTAGGCAAATATATTTTTCAATTATATCATATTATCATATATCCGTTGATAGTCCCATAGTCATCTACAATTCATGCTTGCTCCCCGCAGCACCCTGTTTTCATATTTGTATCTCTACTTTTGATGCTAAAATCTCAACCTTGATGCCAAACAATGATATTTGATGGTCACGTTCCATGTGTTTGATGTTTTTTGTTCATCTTATTTTCTTCATGGTTATTTTTCCGCGATTCCTCAATAAAGTCACTGTCACTCCGTGTTTGGGTTTGTCCGGAAATAGAATACCCCTCAACCCACTGGTTTCTCATCACTTTCACTATTTAAATTGCCATTTTGGGGCACCCCAGTTTCAGACACACCCAAGTAATTGGTGAATCGCTATTGATAATTCATCCTTGCTATCATGATAATCCCCCTCTCAATGGGTAAATCCCATGCTCAATAGGCCCATTGTATCTTGAATGTTGGCGCCATTTCCTTTGTTCATGGGTTAAATCGCAACTCTTGATGATCCAACATGTTTTTTTCGTTGTTGCTGGCTAAACCACCATCCTTGCCAAATTTTGATGATTAAACCACCAAGTTGTTCAAATTTGGTGTGGTTAAACCACGCTTAGTTCACCACGGGTCTACTATATTCTACTATTTCTTAATGGTTCGGAATTGCAAAGCCATATTTCACCATGTTTGTTGCTTAAAAACTCACTTTTTCCAGTTTTGATGCTTAAAAATGCTTAAAAACCATGGTTAAAGCACCGCTTGTCACCATTTTCGCCGATCAAACGTAATTTATGCCGGCAGAAGTGCCATGTTTCACCTCTTTCTGTTGTACCGCAGCCATCCCCCGCTGCGCCTCAAAGACGAAGGGCGTGCCGTCCCAGCGCGGTGCGACGCCCGCGGCCGTCTCAGTGCGTTGCGCGGCGGCGCCGGCGCCGGACGCGCCGCCCAGGCGGGCGCGGACGAAGGGCGCCGCGCCATCCTTCGGCAGCGCCTTCCTGGGGAGCCATGGTAAATCCATGGTTAATAAACGGTTAGTAAATGGTTAATCCATGTTAAACAGTCTATGATTTATATAGTATAACTATTGAACCCTCTGGTAAACATACAAAAAGCTATTGAAAATGGCCATGTATAGTGAGTTTTCCCATTGAAAATGGGGATTTTCCATAGTTATGTTAGTTTACCAGAAGGTATGGTTTATATAGTAAAACTATTGAGTATCTATTTAAATAACCGTGGTGGCTTAATTCATTCTCCATGGAAATGGGTGTAAGCATATTATCTATAAATGGGTAGTTGTTAACTAATAAATATAGCAATATGGTTAGAAACCATGGGTATATAATGGTTAAAGAACTTTTTTCTATGGTTTATACCTCCAATAGTGGTTGTTAATGGGAACATTCATCTATCAATGGCGGTATGGCATACTGTTAATTATGGATTGTTGTAATAATCTAGTATGATGGTTGTTACCACATAAATTAGCAGTTTGACCCTGCCAGATGGGGGGTGGGAGATGAGTTTCCACTAAGACTTGGCTATTTTCAGGCTCTATGTTAACTTACCAGAAGGTATATGTTGTTATATTGGGATATTCGGGATAATTTAGATGAGGCTTCAAAAATTGGGGATAATCTTGGATGGAAACATTTGGATGAATGTGGGTCCCCCAGGTATCAAATCTTGACCCGAACCCATGTGTTTCTACTTCATATTAGTATATTTGACAATGAAATGCTGTAACTGTCCCAGGGTCAGAATTGAGACCTCGAAACCCAAAAATTGGCACCGTGCTTTTTGTTGAGCTTCCAGGTACCTATCCTATAAATCTACGAAGCACCTTTTTGCCATTTGATTAAGCCCTTTCGTATCGCTTAATGGAGTGTACGAGAAACAGGTTCGCTGAACGAAGGGTTGCTCAGATGGCATCATGTAGCTCTTTTGCTCATCTTCCTTTTTGCAAGAGAAATGCACGGTTGAAACCCTGAGCTTAACAGTTTTCTGACATCAAATCATATGGTCAAACCTCTAAGTTTCCGTAGAGATGTCCATGATGTCCACCTTCGATGCACCAAGCACAAACCTTTTTTTTAGCAGAAATTTTATGGGAAACCATGGTGGATTTCATGGGGGCAACGCATAGCCTCTTTGGAGGATAGCAACCCGTAAAAACTGGGTAACCTGCTACCCTACTGCTAGGACCTTACTAATATCGATGGGCAGTAACGTTTTCTGAGCAGCACAATCATCATCTATGGGGGTTGTTGGGAAGAATGACGCTGTTCATAAATCAGAGCAGAATCTATCCAAACAGGGACAGAGGCACATACACCATAATTGGGTCAAACCTGTTTCAACCCTCAAAAATTGGGTGGATCAATTCGAAGAACTTCTGTCAATCTATTCCCATGGCTATGGATCGAAATGCTTGACCCAAATATTGGATGTCGCTTTAGTACCAAATCAGCAACGATCTGTGGGTCCATTGGTCGATTGATGCGCCCATGATCTCCTTACCATTCTTTTCACCCATTGAATGATAACATTTGTTGTTACTCTGTGGTAATTGAAGCTGGCAATTGGGAAAAAAAAAACTTTGTTTTTATCCATTTATGAAAATGAATGATCACCCATATGTTCTTTTGAGGAACGTGGACTTTCCATTCCCCGTGCGCATCCAAAGCTTTTCAGGAAGGAACCACAACATTTCCTCATGTGGGCATATTGGGATAATCAGTTTAATCCTTGTTTCCATTGCATTGAGGGTCCCGAACTTTCCCTTCAGGTCCAAAATTTCTTGGTTTCTATGAACATAAGGTAAAACTTGGCAATCGACAATGGAATTGCCCAAAATGTTGAGAACCATATTTTTCGCACCAAACCCAATGTGGCTATTTTGTGGTACTGTCAGGTATCAACCCTTCAACTAAACCCAGGCACGCTGACACGATGCGAAGGTATAAGGCACCGATGCAACCCCTGGATGCCTGGGTTTTCAGCGTTCAGGATGCGTATCTGTCGGGAAGAACTGGAGAACAAACTGTTTACCCTCTGGGAATCAAACATCTCTACCTTCAAAGCCATATATACATGCATATATATATACATATATACGGCAAATTCCTGGGCTTTGCCTGCATCAGCAGGACGACGGTAGATTTATCTTCATTAAGGGGGCTGGAATTGAATTTCTTCTTCATTGTCCCACTTGAATGTAAAGTGTAACGGGGATGGGAATTAAGATTCTTTTTCGTCTTCCCACTTGAAAGTAAAGTTTACCAGGGGTGGGAATCCAAATCCTTCGCCATCTTTTCAGTTGAACGCTCTTCATCTTCCCCGCTGGATGTAAGTTGAATAATGGAAAAGGGGATTGGGATGGGAAGGAATCACATTGCAACGCCCAAGCACGGCCCAAGCTTTGCGCTAATATATGTGTATAAACAACAAATGTATACTTGTATATACGTATAAATAAATAAATATAAATATATAGATATATATTTTTATATTCATACACAAATATACATCAATAGATACACACACACACATATATATACACAAAAAGATACATATATATATACATATATATATATATATACAAATAGATACATAAATACAAAGTAAATTAAAACATATATATACATATACAGTATCATATACAGATATATAATATCAAAGCCTCCTCAATTTCCCCGAGAACGGAATGTTTGGATGAGTTGGATGTGGGGGTCTTGGGGCACTCAAAGGCCACCAATATCGCTGTAGCTACACACTCTTCCTGGCAATCCCGGGAAATGTTGGGTTGATCATGACCATTTTGTTCTCGCAACCAAAATGGAAGTTTTGGCTGTCTAACCGCATTTGGTCGCGAGTTGTGGCTGCTTCAGATGCGGTGCAGGAAGCCCACCGAGAAGGGTCCTGTTTCTATGGGGGTCTCCAGCTCCTAGGCCAAGAGAAGCCTTCGTTGCTGACATTTCAACTTCGTTGTTTGGTAGTTTGATTGGTTTGACCCAGGTTCACGGAAGATTGCACAACTGGAAATGCTGATGATAGTTCATCCCCAATCCAACGTTGGTTCATCGACGATTTGGCCGAATTGACGTGCCCCTTATCAGAGGTCGTAGTGATGCAGCTGACCTGGAATGCATTGTCCAATTATAAATGACGTTTCGTTGGACCAAAAAAACCTACAAGAGTGGATTCCAGTGCCATGTTTGATTGGAGGGTGGTAGATATGGTTGTGAGCCAAAACCGTCCTACCCTGGTAAATCCTAAGATAGCTACTTAAATGGACATAAATGGACGTTCACCCCCTCAAATATACCAACAATAGGATGCGACCCATCCCAATTGCGTATCTATTTGCAATTTTTGATAATTACCCTCTGGTTATTTAACATAGCAATGGAAAATCACCATGCTATTAATAGGTAAACCATCTATTTCTATGGGCCATGGCTTCCATGGCCATGTTAAATAACCAGAGGGTAATTATTATATTATATCTGGGTAATTATAATATTTCACCAACCTGAATTAAGGCCATTTGGGGATGATTTCCCTTATTAACCATGATTTCCAGTGAGGTCGCCGTGAGGTCGCCGTGAGGTCGTTATAATTTACCCAGATATAATTTACCATTATAACCCCCATTAACTATAGTTATATCTACCATAAACCATAGTTAAGCCACTTATAAACCAACTTAGCCATCTTGGGGGCACCATCCTATATTGTATTATATGATATAAAGAGACCCGTTGATCTTGGGGAGCGGACCTAGGTGCCCCTGATTTTTTTCCGCTATAATTTGCTGGGGCACAGCCCCGAAAAAACACCACCCCTGCCATCATAAAATCAAAGTGGCCAACCGTAAACAGGGATGCACATAGCTATAACATCTAAATTTTGTTTGGTTTCCAAAAAAAACTGCAAAACGCGTAAAAAAAGGCACAATTTCAGGAACTTCGGCTAATTAATACAGTAAAGAATGAATCCCAAAGCTCACCGTAATAAACTCAAATCTTGGTTTACCTCAGTTTGATGGCACTTCTCCCTCAGTTTATGAGCCATGTTTTTTTGATGTTTTTTGGTGCCAGCCACCCTGATTTTATAGCAGAAATGATGGGAACACTAAATTTACAAATCCCAATCGCCTATTAATGGCTATTTGGAAGGATCGTCGCAACAGTTCATTCAATCTAGAGAAGGAATTATTGGAAAAAAAAGCCAAGGGACTCAAACAAGGATCAAACAATTTTGGGCATCAATTGTGGCACATGTTTGCCCCACGTTTGAAATCAAACGTGAATTAGGGTGCATTCATATACATGCCTCTAACATACCGCAAACATCTTCAAACCTTCCATATAGTGAAACACAGTGCGATTCCAAAATGGAAAACCATGGTTTGACAAGTGCCCCCAAGTATAGCCAGCGGATCAAGTGTAATTATATACCCTGCCCTTCCAAAACCGAGAAATTTCCGGGTAAAACGGATTTTGCCCTTTCACTGCAGATTGTAGCTGGCTATAGATCCATGAGGTATGTTGAAGTAGTGGGCCGATATGTTTGGCTCTTTCGACGGGACTGCCTGATCTTCATGGTCCGACTTCTCCGCGCATCCATGCCATAAAGAAGTGTGAAAAATATGAGCACAGTTAGGTGGCTCGAACCCGTGTTTCAAAACATTGGTTATCACGGGTAAATCACGGGTTGTAGAAAATCCCGGTTTTGTACAGAAACTGCCCCGAACCAGGGTTTTGGGTGCAAAATCACGGTTATACCAGGGGTAAATCACGGTTACAACACGGGTAAATCACGGGTTTGCTTGGAAGCAATCCCCACCCGAGATTTACCTGAAAAAATGAAAAAAATGCGGTCAGCCAATTAAATGTTATCATTTCCGGTGGAGTCTACAAACATAAGCCGACGATGTCAAAACCGAGGTTTACTCACAAACCCGACAAATTTCCATGGTTTGGAGGTATAGGGTATATATATATATAGAGAGAGAGGGAGAGTCCCTGATTCAACATTGGCAAGTTTATGTTGCCTTTCCACACCTTGGAATTGGGATGGATTGGGCGTCATTGGAGCATCGGCTACTTGTTGAATGTATTCGGTATCAATATGAAGCCCATTCTCTATAAAATCAAAAAGTGCCCGGAACTGGAATCTGTAAACGTGTTTTCGCCCCACCTTCCCTAGACCTGAATTAGGTTGCTCTCAGCCATGCCTCAAGCATGCCTCAAACACCCCGCAAACATTCTCAAACTTTCCATATAGTGAAACACAATGAAACACAGTGAGACTCCAATATAGAAAACTCAGGTTTGAAGCGACCCTAAGTATAGACTATAGACATTTGTTCATTTTTTTGATTTCTAGATGTTTTGATTCAACATGCTGCATGTGTTGATTGCCTTCCCACCTCTTGGAATTGGGAACTGGAATCACTCCTCCAATCACTGGAATCCCAAAATCGATCCACTACATCTATAACCAGCCTCCTCCAATCTGCAGTTATAGCCCTTTATCAGTTATAAGTACTTATAACCCCATTTATAGAATGTATCATCCCATTTATAACCAGTTATAACTCATAAATGGCCATAACTGTGTAGTCCCAGAATAGGTCCACTATAAAATCAAAACTCGTGCAAACTCGTCTTCCTTGTCCACAATGATCTATTCTATGAATTCAAAAATCTTCCAGCCCCCCTCCCAGGATGAAATTTTGACATACTTGTCCGCCACTTATTTTGGCCATAAAATCGTACTCGTAATCATTTTCTGTTGTACCGAACGCCCGCCACACTGATTTTATAGCAGCAATATCATCATCAGATGCAGCCTACAAAAATAAAACTAAAAGCAACATCATCCGTTTGTTATTCCAAACAAACCCTTTAATCAAATCAAAACCCACAGCCTCCTCAAAACGGGTATCCCAAAAATAGACCCATTATAAAATCAAAACCCATAGCGCCTCCTCCAATCTGTCATCCCAAGATAGATCCATTATAAAAACAAAAGTAATGCCTTTGCATGTCTCAAGTATCATTTACTTGCATCTCATATACATTGCCAATGCATGTGTACAACATATTGAATAATCTAACGCACGTAGGTCACGCATTGCTACCTTTGACCAATTTGTGTCCTACAAAGGAGTTCCGTTTGAATTAACGTTCGTTTGCAACCTCCACTTCTAGGTGCTTCGATCTGAACTTGCGCGACGCTACCCCCATTTGAAACATCTTTGACCAAGCTGTAAGGTACATCCTGCACCCACAAGGTGCCAAGCATGACATGAAGTAAGCAATCGCCGCAGAGTTGGAGCAAACACACTCTGCAAAGTTCCAAAACGGTTAGATGTGGGTTAAACAAACTGGAGGCCCAAGGCAACCTGGTTGGTGGTATACCTACCCCTCTGAAAAAGGATGATGACATTCACAATATATGGAAAAATGTTCCAAACCACCAACCAGCAACAGTGTTTGCTTATTTCAAGTTTTGATCATCCAAATTTTGGGCTCTTCCAATTCTGACCGTCTCCGTTTTTCGACATCCCCATCTCGAGTGTTTCCCCGCCTCTGCTCACATCTCTCACATATGTTCATTGCAGATTTTTAGCAGAGACATCTCCATGCCTACTCCAATGCTATTCCTGCTGTTATTATTGCTGTTCCTACTCTTGTGACCTTACCTGTAAGTTGTCTCCATCTAAAAAATGGGCAAATGATATTCTTCAACGTTGCAGTAGAACTATTTTAAAAATATTGAATTGAATGTGTGTAACTAGGCTCCTGTTCAATCGATAGAGCTGACCCAATTCTCCATTGTCTGGCTGAGATCTCCAAGTCCAACGTAGTTATTCGGTGCTCCTATGATCATTATTTTAGGATTGCGTTAGGCAAAAATCCAATTGGTGATGATTTCTCCCCACATTACCATCAATGGTTAGATCGTCAATATCTAATTTTAACATGACACAACATGATCGATCTTCTTCGGTTCAACATCCTTACCTTAATAATGCCCCCCTTGATCATCCCACGGATCGTCCAGAAAATATCCCCGGTGCTTGTCCCGGATGCGTAACGGGTGACCGTGGGTAACGGGTCTCTCCGTCCAAGGTGGTGGGGCTAAATTGGTTTATATTTCTCATAAGTACAGGATGGGGAAAACCAGTGATGTGAACGTTGGTTTATAAACCATGGAACAACCCCCATGAACTAGTTCGTTAGATTTAATTGCCATAAACCATAGTTAAACCACTTATAAGGCAACTTAGGCTATGTTGGGGGCCCCATCCTGTAGGGTTTATGAAAGATATATCGACAAAAAATAACATATTTCAAAACAGCCAGGTGGAATTTAAAGCCAGGCGGTCCTGTGTGATTTTGCACCTTACTCCCAGTGTCCTAGTCCTAATCGTGTGGGATCCAGAAAACTAAGCCATTCCCAATTTTCAACACAAAAAAAATGATCCCAAAAATAGGGGCACACCATGGCACATCATTCTTTGAATCCACGTCAAATCATCAAACTTGAAAAAATGCATGTGCACAAATGATTTCCATCGGTCAGTTGCTTTACAATCATTGGGTTTACAGTTTTGGTTTCATAGTTGGGGATCCACTAAGAACTGTGTACTTGGGTTTGTTTGAAACCGTAGTACATGTCGGGGGTTTCAAACGATTATTGCCCTGTTTGTTTTGTAATCGTTGGGTTTGTTGTTGGGGATAAATTGTGACACTGTTGATCCCATAGTAAGGGATACCATGAGCTATCAGCCATCAATCATCAATGATCAGTGACCATACCCCCTCTAATGACTCCTCAGCCATCAGCAAACCACCAACCAACGGTCAATTGTCAAAACATATCAAAATTTCATGCAGTAACCGACCATAACCGACCATTTGGGTTTGTTTGAAATCACCCCAAATACACCTACCTTATTGAGTCTACTGCTACCTCATTACAAGGTGGTGCCAAGATAGCTCAGCTGGTCTACAATTCCAATGATTAGGGTTCGTGGTATATATGTAAATATATCGACGGGGGGTATAGACTGACAAACATTGCTGGGGGCACCACCTTGTATCCAGTAGATGGGCTTAGACACCCAGTTGAACTTGCAAACGCTTATTACAATGTGGGGCTCCCAAACGACAGCTAAGTTGGTGAACATAACTCCAATAACTATGGTTTATTGTACTTGTAACTATAGTTAATGGTGTTTTTAAACCAACTTACAACTGGGGGAGCCACATTGTACAAAATGGTTGATCGACTATGATGGGATAATCAATCAATCAATTGACTGCCCAAACATCAAATAGTCGATTCAATTGCTTAATCAAGGCACCATCTTACCAACCATTACTACGTCATCAGTGGCACTAACCATCAGCATTGGAATGTTTTTGATGATGTTTCAGTAGAAACCCAAAGAAATCCTAATTTCCAGTTTCACTAGTTTAATCCATATTTTTGCTGGATAACCACTGTCCATCACATTTTGTCACAATATTTCATTAATTACTTGATTCAGCAAAATGTCGAATATCTAATATGTAAAATGGTTGGTATGGGTAATCCAGTATATGCCCACCAGTATGTTTAATATCCATGTATATTGAAATCTATTCTGGTTGATTCACAATATGGAAATCGAAAATGTATGTTTACAGTTGTTAAACATGCTTAAACATTATATATTATTCCATGATAGCCGTTTTGTGGTCCACAAGTGAAAACCGTTTCATAAACCCCATAAAGTCTAGATATATGTATCAGAAGTCATAATTATTTGAGTTTTAAATCAGTTGAGCTAGCGATTGGAGCTATAAATATGGATTACATCATGAAAAATCAGGATTAGTCAACTTTAAACACTATTTCAATTCCACATTAGCCATTATATTGCTCCATACCAACTCATCTAAACCTTGTAGCCTCAGGGATCCCCTCTCCAAAACCATCACCAACGCCACGCGGCTGCCAGCTCTGCGGCCGTTTCCAGATTCACCGCTGTGGACGCGCGCACCGGTGCGGAGAGACCCGTCAAGGCGTGCAGGGTCGCGGCGACCTCGGGTCCCAACTCGTAAATGATTTTCATCATATGGACTGAATGATATATCATCCCTGATTAGTTATATCAATCATGCCCTAGATGCCTTATACTTTTTTCTGTAAATAGTTGATGGGGATACATCCGGCTATATATACCGGTCAAACACATGCGCTGCTTTATACATGTTTGCCGGTTTGCCTTTGAAGAAGACGCCTTCTCACACAAATCGGTTCAAGGTAGTCATTCGGGATTATCTTCCCCGCCTGTCAACCCATCCACCGGTTTCGGCTTTTCATCGCAAAAAGAGCAAGGGCTAGCTTTGGATTGCACAAACAAAAACAACGCATAAAAAATGCCAAGTCACAGATGGATTGCTGGAAGCCAAGGCCTCTTGTCGGCCCAGGTCAAGTTTGTGGTGGAAAGTCGGGCATGGGCGTATTTGATGGGTACAGTTGATGGGTTTATTGGGTTGCAAGTAGCTGCCCACACTAGCCATGCAAAGGCCTGAGTCTAAGGTAGATGCATGCTGCCTTGCAGCGCCTATCGCTATATATAGCTCCCAACATGAATTTTCAAGCAAGGCTCCATGCTGCAGCAGCACCCAAAATTTGATATCAGAAAGTGAACAGGAACACCTACGGAATTGCCCCATGGCATCGCAGTTGCCCACCTAGAAAAAAAACTTCCGGCAATCAGCATGTGTTTTGAAAAGCCCTTGTTGGCAACCACGCTTTTCTTGTATGGGCAAAATTATGTTCCAAACCCACAACCATGAACAGCTATTTTCAGCCAATCGCTCCAAGGTTTCAACTTGAGGCATTTAACCTTTCTGACTTTGGCAAAAAATAGGGTAGCCCCAAATCCAGCTTCCTTACTATTTTTCCATTGCACGTTTGGGGCATCCCACTTTTGAAACCTGACATTGGTCAGTTGTGAGTGGACAATCATGCACCAAGGCATTTGTCAGAAAACGACTACAACTGTGCAGATACTCCGTCGTCACCATTATCTGGGGACTTTGACCGTTTATTCTACGGTGACCGACTCGTAGCGAAAGACACAGCAAAAATCACGGGAACCAAATGAGCAGAGTTCAAAACACGAAATGCCGTCCCTTTATACTAGCTCCTTTTTGTTGGGGTTCCTACAGTTATGGCCATTTATTAGTTATAACTGGTTATAAATGGGATTATACATTCTAATTTTAAATGGGGTTATAAGTACTTATAGCTGATAAAGGGCCAAAACTGTAGTTAATGGATTATGATAATCCCGGATAACTAGTCAGTGAGAAATTCAGGACCCTAAAATGGAGGTACGTTAGTACTATTTTCTGGCCATATTTTGTGGGGATCTTGTCTTACATTTACATTGCCCAAAAAATCGGTCTTTTTGTGGTAGGTAGCTTCAAGAAATCGGTTCCTGTTGCATGGCCGTTGAACTAGTCGAAGGACAAAGAAACAATTCTAAGATTGAGCCCAGCAAATGACTAGGATGTATTCCAGGCCAATTCCAGGCGCCAGAATTTTCACAACCTCGGGCATTCCATGAAGCCCTTAAGGCCAGGGAACTGAACCTGCCTTTTAGTTTCAACACAGCATCCTTGAGAATTGTTTTTTGAGAATTACCCTCTGGTTATTTAACATAGCCATGGTATAGATGGCCCATAGAAATAGATGATTTTCCCAGCTAGAAACCTCCATTTATAAGGGATTTTCCATGGCTATGTTAAATAAGCAGATGGTACCATGTACAATTGTTTCATAAAATACATTGGGCCTTAATTCCTTCGGTACCGACTGATGGCGCCATCAGCTTTCTCAAAATTGACAGAAACCTAAAATTGTGGGTGTCCACTTTCAGGGAAAACAGTCGATGGACTACAGTCAAACATGACAAGAATGGAACAATCTTTGTTTGCCTCCCACAGTTCGGAAGTGCTGAATAACATAGGCCACTCTGAAAATCATTCATAATAGAGAAACGTAATCTTCCACCCATCTTGTGGCCAGGTGTATATTAGTTGGGGGTACCACATTTTGTCCTAGAATGGAACCTATAAGCCACACCCAAAACAAGGGCTTCATGTTTGGGCATATCAAATTACCTACTATACATCGACATAATCCCTATGAGCAGCACGCTGTCAGAGTGCGCTTCTTCCATGAGGTGTTCATCAATTCATACCTGAGAATATTTTTGGGATTGGAAATTGACATTTTTAGCAAGAAACACAACACCTCCCAAAAAAATATTTGTTTATCGGCAAAACAACGACATGTTGCACATGAAGGATGTCATCAACAGGAAGGGCACAACTTCCGGAGGGCACACAGCCGTCTTCACATCACTTGGCTACGTAGCTACAAGGTGGCACAACCATTTTTATAACAGTAAAAGTTGTTTTCATACCACAATTAACTACCCATATATCTACCATAAATCCTAGTTACAAATCTACTTGCCTAGTTGCTTAAATCAAGTTAATCATGAGGCATCGCCTTGTAGTAAGGGGTACTGGCAAGTATCGCCTTGGTTGAAGCGAGAAACATCATCCCAATGACCATGTTCATAGTTTTTTTTGGGCCGTAAACGAAATCGCTAAGTTGGTGAACATAACTCCAACAATCGTGGTTTATGGTTTAAAAGTTTAGGATACTTCTAGCTATAGTTAATGGGGTTTATAAACCAGTTTATAACTAGGGAGCCCCACATTGCCACATTGTACCAGGGAACATATCGGAATTGCGAAGGGGACTGAAGCTAGTAACGTGGGACATGGAAGGAGGGACTGCACGATGACATAGTGCTGCTAACTGCAACCGAATAGACATACAGGGTAGGGCCCAGTTCGTTAGCTAAGTTGGTGAACATAAGTCCAAGAACTTGGGTTTATGGCGACGTACCTATAGTTAAAAGGATGTTATATATAAACTACAAACCAACATATAACTGGGGGGCACCACCCTGTACCCCTAACATGTAATTATGGATGAATCAATTCTCGTTGCATTATTGTCCTCCGCATATCAAATGAGCCATTCACATGCTGGGGGAAGGAATTCAACTACCTTTCGGTGATCAAGCATGGCTAAGCATGGCTAGGCAACAACAAACGACATGATGGTCATGCTGCCTGGTGTTTTCAAACCCTTGAAACATATTTGCCAGCCGAGACCGTCATCCCAAAATAAAAACTTATTTGAAACAACCAACTAGCAAAACACAAAACGCCAAATTAGTATCGTTGGTATGTGAAACATTTGACACAACCTACTATAAAAATGATTGGCATTGGAATCATTGGACCTTCAAATTAGTTTGAACAATCAGCAAACCAAGGACTACATCAGCAAACATGTTCGGTCAGGTCCTCCCATTGGTTGCTCTTCGTGGGACCCTGCCATTGGTCAACGTCTGTGAATGGTGAAATCAGAAAATTCTTCCAAGTCTTGATGGTTAATATGTTTCGAAATGCCCCAGATGCTCCATGTATGGAATATTTGCCCACATTTGGGCCATGTTGGGGGTAAATGTAGGTAAAAATTCCAGCACCATGGAGCATCTGGGTGTTTACTGAACCATGTAACATGTCAAACATGATAGTCAATAAACATCACCATTTTTTTGCCATTGAAACATGGTTAAACCCAGCAGTTTCCACCATGTCTTAGCAGCCCTGAGGCGTTATGCATGTGGAATCTTCACTGGGATGATTCGATCCCTTAGATTCGATCCCCCACTGCTTGGTGGTTGAGCCTACCCCTCTGAAAGTCATATGAGTCAGTCAGTTGGCAAAAAATGAAATTCCCAACTGAATGGACAAATAAAGTTCATGTTCCAAACCAACCAGCCCAAAAAGTGTCCTTCCTAGCGGTGGATCAAATGTTCATTTCACTTCATGTGGATCCCAAGTGGGAAATGGGATGATTCCTTGAAACGTGCGCCCTCAGAGTTGGTTGAAATAAAGTGTTCAAACCCCATTCACTATAGTTATATACACAAGGTGGTGCCCCCCCCAGTTATAAATTGGTTATAAGTCCATTAACTATAGATATATCACCTATAAACCATAGTGAAATTAGAGTTATAAACCAACTTAGCTATCTTGGGGGCACCACCTTGCACCATGATCTATAGCTATATCTATATCTACCAAGTTGGATTATTGACCCCATGATCTATAGTTTTATCTACCATCAACCTAAGTTCTTAAGGACTTATGTTCACAGCTCCTTTAAAAAAACCTACGAGGCACCCTGTAGATCCCATTGATCCCATGCCACGTGCCTCACGCCAGGTTTCGAACTCCAATAAGCGCACCTCAAAAATTGCCGCCGAAATGCGGGGAGAGATGTCCAGCTTTTCCAGTGCTTCTAAGGGTTTGATCCTACGACTTGATGGTACCCACCTGGATGGTGGTATACCAACCATTCTGAAAAATGTTCCAAACCACCAACCAGCCACTAATCGTAAGTGGCTTAAACAAAACAAACAGTGAATGAAGTCAAGACCCTACTGAGACAGGGGGTTTAGCCTACTTTTTGTAAGGTTTCAAGCAAGGTGATACAAGAGTTCATCCACTATCCAATAATTGGATGGTTTGGCCCCATAACTAGCTACAGTAAGTGAACAGAAGTCCAATAAGAGTTGGGTTGATTAGGGGGATATGACTATGTGAATAGTAAATGAACACAGACTTTTGTGACACTGACAACTGCTTTTTTCCTGTTAGCTCTTCCCTCAAACCAACCCATACTGAACACAGCAAATATCGCTATGATATCTCGGAAAAAACGGATCTCTACCAATGTGCTGCTGCAAAATGCCCCAGTCCTGGTGAAGTTGTGGGAAAACTCGTTCCCAAAAATCACCGACATTCACCAAACCCAGCAATGTCATTCTTCCTTCAATTCTTATCCATTCTATATAATTCTCCCGGGAAATCCCATGTGTGTTCATCAATATCCCACTCACATCCCATGAATTTCATCCTTTTTCCCTCATTTCGTCGTTTCGCCGCCCCCTCCCATCGCATCTTCGCTGCGTCCAAGAAACGCAGAGCTGGGTGATTCTCGCGCGATGCTTCGGCCTCCGATCATGAAAGTCTGCCAGGAACCTGAGAGAAACAAATCAGTGCGGTGCCGGAAACAAATTGGTGCCAGGGCTTCGGTCAAGCCATAGAAATCTTCAAGGTGTGAAAAGGTCTTATGGGATTTAACCAAAAAGGGATTGGACTTTAATGGGGTTTAATATGACTTAATACATTACTGTACATGAGCTTTATGTGGGTCTTAAGATCCACATTTGGACACGTTTTTGTGCCACAGATTGTCTTGAAATCTTTGAATAGATGGCAATTGAAGACATGTTGAGGAAACTCAGCACCAAAGCGACATGAAGAAGTAAGATACCATCTGGTAATTTAACATAGCTAATGAAAATGGCCATAGAAATAGTGGATTTACCCATTAAAAAGGGTGATTTTCCAGTTCGTTATGTAAACATTTACCAGAGGGTAAGCAAGTGGAAAGATTTGCAGATTGGCAAGGCTGCCAGGTTTTTTATGGCAGCCTTGCCAATCTGCAGGCGTTGATCTGATCGCTCGAAGGTAAAAATTGGCTGTTGCAAGGACAAAACGTTCTTGGAAGAAGTTCTTGGCAATCCCATTCTGTAAGAGGAACCCAAACATCACATCGTTAAAAAACCTCAAACACACACATATATATATATGATTATATGTATATATATATACAAATGCTAGCCCCCTAAAACCTATCTTTTTGACATTTTGACTGGTATTTACGGTGTTTTTGGTTTATAATTAACACATAGCCCTATATGTTGAATTGATTTTCAGGCTCTTTGACACTTGTCTCTGATGATGTTTCAGATATGTGTAGATGCGAGGCTATTTCTGCCTGGTATTTGCTGTATTTTTGAACATTACATTGTGATCTTTGGTATATGTATATATATATATATCAATATAAATAACTATATACATAATGCATATAATAGAAAAAAAACCGACAAAAAAACCAAAACATGACTACAATAATCAAAAAACTAAATACGCAAATAAATAAATAGACTAAAAATATACAGTTAAATAAAAAAAAAAACTATACGTGAGAAAAATACACAGTGGATCACAGTCAGACAATGGCTGTGACAGTAGAAGGTGAAGCCCCGCAGCCATAAGTTGGTTTATAAACCCCTTTAACTATACAATGTGGGCCCCCCCAGTGATGTGAACGTTGGTTTATAAAGCACAGTAACTAGTGTTATTTGCGTATCATAAACCATAGTGAAATTGGAGTTATAAACCAACTTAGCTATCTTGGGGGCCTCACATTGTATAGATGTTTCTATGGGTGAAAAACAACAGTTTTTGGAGGTATCATGACTTATCAAGAAATTTAGCGAACTATGGGGAACCACCTTGTATGAATCTATCCACCCAACAGACTTTGATTTCATTCGACGTGATTCAGAATCAACCGTGGGAAAATGAAAGCAATGTACAACCTGAAGTAAAACATTATATTCTAACCATCTTCTGTCGTAGTTTTGGTCACGTCTACTTTAAAAAAATGCCGAGGTGAATCCTATGAAAAACTATATATATATATATTTTTTGGGGGGGATCATGGACTTTACAGATATGTACCAATGTTCATCAAAAACCATCAAAAACGTAGTAGTAGTAGTAGTAGTAGTAGTAGTAGTGGTAGTAGTGGTAGTGGTAGTAGTAGTAGTAGTAGTAATAGTAGTAGGAGAAGCGGTAGCAGTCAGAGTAGGACGTGGGGCATGGTCTCGGCAAATGAGAATAATTGCAAAAATAGGTATCGGTTGGTATCCGTTGGGCTATCGGTGAGAATGGTGCGTGAATTGCCGCAACCAATATGCTTGGTGCTCAGGTAGCTGTTTACAGCCCTGTTTGTGGCCGTTGCTGTAGAAAAAACGCCCTACTCCAGATTATTGTGGGAACGTGTTAGAATCTAGGGGTATCGGTGCTGGGTCGTCCCCTATCGGTTGTGAAGGTTTCATGAAGGCAAGCAAAGTTCAAGGCAGCTCTCTACTACTTTCAAATGCTAATCATTTTGTCGGATACTCATGCGAGTACCATGTTCAATAAGTAAATCATCGAAATACATGGGCATTTTCCATAGCAAACTGTTAGTCATTACCAGAGGGTACATCAATACACCACCGCTTAAAATCCACATGAGCTATGAACAATACGCTCATTCCATCCCATTATGCTGGTAGGTTCGTAAAGATTCCCACTACAAGGTGGTGCCCACCCAGTTATAAATTGGTTATAAGCCCATTAACTATAGATATATATCACCTATAAACAAAAGTGAAATTGGAGTTATAAACCAACTTAGCTATCTTGGGGGCACCACATTGTACAGTATAATTTATTTCACAATCCCCACTAAGCAAGGTAGCATAATTCCCATTTCAAAACCAATCAACAGCAGATTTCCAATAACCTGGGACTTGTACTAGCTAATTTGGTGGTGATTGCGAAACCCATGGTAGGGAATATCTACCAACTAAATGGGCTATTTTGTTCATGGTTCACATGGGAAAGCAACCAGCCATCATTTACCACCAACTTATCCACATGTGTTTTCTCGATTTATGACCCCATATTGTTGACTATACACCCATTGACTACCGAATCGTTCCATGGAAAACCCAGCAACTCGAGGACACTTTCCTTTTCTTCCATCTTGGAGAGAACCTCGTCATCCTCCTGGCGCTAATGGTGACTGGCTGGGAAGTCTAGCAGAAATGGAAGAATGAAATTTTCCATGGAAAACTATGACCATATTTGGAACATATGGGAAAATAAAGATTTTTCAAATTGGAAAATCTGGGAAGACCCATGGTTTACCTAACTAGATGGTGCATCTTCATGGGATTTTCTCTATCTCTGAGTGTTTGATTACCAGTTATCGCAGGTGACCATGGAAAATCATCCACTTCAAATTCGCAGGTGGAGTCATAGAATTTGTTAAAGTACAATGTGGGGCCCCCGTTTACGATAGCTAAGTTGGTGAACATATTTCCAATAACTATGGTTTATGATACTTATATGGCCTTATAGCTATAGTATTCATGGGGGTTATAAACCAAATTATAGCGTTTGGGGGGCTCACATTGTACACATTTCCTCATTGTACGCGACCGAATGACCAGTTCTTCAACAATTCAACAAGGTGGTGCTCGAGTTCGTTAGGTAGGGAAAAATATCGCAGTAAAATGGCCAATTGTCTACCCTTGTGGCTATCATTTACTTATTAGTGGGCTGGAGCAAGCCTGTTTATAGCAGATGTATGTAGATGTATTTTGGTGTGAAAGCTTGGGCACCAGGTTCTTAACCGGCAGACATGACACCATCTACCCATCAGGTGGCCCAGCTTGTTTAGGTTTATGGTAGATATATCATTCTTGAACTAAATAATGGTGCTTAAAAAGCAAACAAGCATAACCACCAAATGCACCACTCCGCTCCAGAAGTGAAGCGGTCGCCGTCAGAGGTTGTTTTCTGTTCATGCAGTTTTTCCCCGTGGGCGTGGATCGAGACTCTGCCTTGGCCTGGAGCCGCAGTGTCCACAACTCAAGGTTCACTTCAATCCTCCGAAGAATGGGCAGCCAGCAGGTCCCTCATTGATGCGGACCAGGCAATCGTTCGGAATTGTCGAGGCGGTGCCAAGGTGTTGTACTTGATCATGTTGTTCCAAATGATTTTGGAGTCGTGTCACGTGTGAACACGTAGAAGTCCTGCTTTTTTCTCTTGTTCTTGCCGCCAATGTTTGGAGCAAAACTATAGTATATAAACTCACATTGCAGACCTGGGATACACTTATCATTGAACATATATTCACTGGTTGGTGGTTGAGCCACCCTTCTGAAAAATATGAGTTCGTCAGTTGGGATGATGATATTCCCAATATATATATATATATATTTATGGAAAGTCATAAATTCATGTTCCAAACCACCAACCAAATATATATATATATATATGTATACATACTAGATTAGTTGGTTACCATACTTGTAATGTCATAATCAATGGATTAACATGTTATACTGGTTGGTGGTTTTAACAATCTTGAAAAATCTTCGTCCTTTTATGGCAAGAGAACAACAGCAGCCGAGCCAACTCAGCGCCCGTCCTGCTCCGGGCTTTGGACAATCCACAGTACCTGCGGGCAGTGGCAGTGACCTCGTCATCGGATGATGCAATGTGCCCCACTTATCCAACAACTTACCGATCTTGTGGTCCACCACTGTCATGGTCATGATGATGATGATGATGATGATGGCACCATTTGAACACATCGGATCTTGTGATTGCAAGGGGACTCTCCACACCAGATGTCAGGAGGGTTACCCTCTGGTTATTTAACATAGCCATGGTATAGATGGCCCATTTATAGTGGATTTACCTATCCCATAGGATCCATGTATGGTATATATACTAACATTGGGGGTATATTGATGGTAAATGTTACCATATATAGCATACATGGATCTTATGGGTAATGTTTGCTAGAAATTTGGTGGTTGGGATAACAATGGGATTAATGATCATATTAATTATGGATACTATATGGATAATATATCTGGGTAACAAATGGTGATTTTTCATGGCGAACTGTGACAGTTTACGAGGCCGGGTATGAGGCTTGTCGCTTCGCGCAGCTTCGCGCACCGCGCGGTTGAAGACGGTAAAAGCCTCCCCGGCCGCATCCGTATCGCTCGCACAGAAACCTCAGCGGGCGGGTGGAAAAATCGACCGATGGAAATTGGGATTTCACCAAGAAACGCGGGGCGTTACCCTCTGGTAAACTAACATAGCTATTGAAAATGGCCGTTTATAGTGGATTTTCCAATAAAAATAGTGATTTTCCATAGCTATGTTAAATTACCAGAGGGTAAAGCAAACAAAATTGGGATTTCAGCTAACAAAGAGGAGGATTGAATCAAGGAACATGGGAATTTCAATGGCAAGTAGCTACTTGAATGGGGATTGATGGTGTAAACATGGAATTTCCACAAAAAAAATAAGGACTTCACACCTGAAAGGTACAGTTTATCAGAAAACACTATGGATTCAACGTGATGGAAATAACCGGCGCGCAGGAACGTGAGCCGAGCCACTGAAGTGATACCAAAATTTGGCTGCACAGTAAGTAACTAAACAGTTACTATAGCCATTTTCTAATTTATAAAGACTTCAAAAGACACTGCATGATTGTTGTTCAGTGGTTACAAGGTGGTGCCCCCCAGTTATAAATTGGTTATAAGCCTATTAACTATAGATATATCACCTATAAACCATCCCTCATCCATAGAGGTGTACCTGGAGTGCCGGGTTGAATATCATCAGTAGTCTGTGGCACCCTCGGCAATGGCAACAGTCTTACGTAATCGCACACCAGCTGGAGCTGAAAAATGGCGTCAGCCAAAGTTCTCAGTACCATATTGTGATCGTACAACCTGAATCGGGGTAAGACTCGATTTGCAAACTGCACCACCTCTCGCAACAGCTCGATGCTTGTGGGAATGCGAAGCTGCATTACTTGTAAGTGGGGATGATTATCCCAAATCGAGGTCGATTTCAGCTCTTTATTGGGATCAGGCGCAGGGATGATGACCAAATCGTGTAAAAATACTGGAAGGCATCCGGTGGTGACATACCTGTTTTTCTTGTAGCATGTACAAAGTACCTTTAAAACCAAGCCATTGATCCATTAAAATCCTACCAAATCTAGATGAACAAAAGATAGTACCCCCTGGTTATTTAACATAGCCATGGAAACTAGCCCATTTATAGACGTTTTTTGATGATTTACCTATTAAAAATGGTGATTCTCCACTTACTAAACGTTAAATCACCAGATGACCAGATGGTACTTTAGGGTTCTACCCGTACAATGTGGGGCCCCCTAATTATAAGTTGGTTTATAACCCAATCTAACTATAGTTATAACTACCATAAACCATAGTTATTATAGTTATTTGCACCAACTTAGCGATTTCGTAAACGGGGCCCCCACTTTGTGAGTTTAGTCAATAAATGATGCAAATGGATGGGATTTCATAAGCTTATTATGGCTTTACACTATCAATTGAGTGGGAATCCTTTCTGACCATTTATAGATGTTTTTCCCCACCTGCCAGGTGAGGGTTGTTAGATTTTATGTCAGTTGCCTCCTCCTCCTCCTCCTGCTCCTCCTCCTCCTCCGCCTCCTCCTGCCTCGTCCTCCTCTCCTCCTCCTCCTC
>Ga0126342_10002112_pt1 | contig 30154 bp, 21 predicted proteins | sample Cyp1metagenome_FD_92528 | JGI IMG/M metagenome (GOLD analysis project Ga0126342, IMG submission 92528) | Coral microbial communities from Lord Howe Island, Old Settlement Bay, Australia - Cyphastrea 1 metagenome | ecosystem: Host-associated > Invertebrates > Cnidaria > Coral ...
CAAGTCTACAAGTACTACAAATACCACAACTTCATCGGCAAAAAAAACAATCTTAATTAGATTTCGATTGTAGCCAATTGAAATCCTTACTTAATCGAGGATATGTTTTTCTTTTGGGAAGAAAATTTTTGCTTTTCTACTTTAAAGAGAGTCCAGATATAGTTTAGGGGAGGGGGGGGGCACACACTAATCAGGAACCAACATTATACACCAACAAACATAACTGATAATTCATCAGCGATATCCCCACTATATCCCATACTTTTGATGGCCAACCTGGCACCTACTCATTTATAGATGACCTGTCATTTGGAATCGGAAATGGCCGTTTTCCCACGGCTGTGCCGCGCTCACCTGGCAGCGTAGATACTTATGCAAAAAGAAAGGAATAGTAGGTAGCAAGGGGAACCGGTTTAAAAATAAGAGCGGGTGGGGGGGTGCAGGGGGGAGGGCGCAGCACCTCCCCCCGCAATGCGTACCAAGAGAGAAGCATCCTGGAAGGAACACCCCCAAAAACCACGCAAGAATGGCTGAATGGCTTTATCTCATCACATATATATATATATATATCATAATGTATGTATGTAAATATGTAGACATGCAATTATATATACATAAATATATATATAAATACGTATATATCCCATGAAATGGTTGGATAAATTGTCATATTAAATGTTGGCATTTCTGCATCCTCACGAAGTGTCCACAATTCGCAGCCCAAGGCTCCATAGATCGGAGGCCCTTCGCAGGCCGGCGCGGTCAGAGCAGGCTGATCGTCTTGGAATGATAGACCCTTGTCCTGGAGGAAGGGTAACTTGACATAGGTAAGTTGGTTTGTAACTATGGTAAATATATCTATGTTTTATGGTAAATATATCTATGTTTTATGGTAAATATATCTATAGTTAATGATGTTAATGTTTAGAACCCAACTATAGTTTACAAACCAACCATTGTAAAGGAATATCATCCCCAATGATGGTACTAAAATCATAGGCAATGACTGAGGTTAGTATATTCAACTGTAGTAATATCTGGAATGATGCTTATAGCTGAGGGAATCTTTACATAGAAGTTCACCTCAGCTATAAGTGGACCTCAGCCATAGGGTGAACCTCCAGGTACCTCAATGAGGATTTCATCAAAGGTGATGGTTGACTTCTTATAATGGTCAGGTATATTCAGATATGGGGATTTCCATAAATGGGGGTACCCCTCAATCATCCAAACCATCCAGCTATTGGGTGGTACCCCCAATTTAGGAACCCCCCATATATTACTAGCCACCAAGGACTAACAAGGGCTTATTTTCCACCTATTGGGGGGTTCACCGAATTGGAGGTGTTCGTCTTGCCTAGATGCATCTCAGAGGGTGATGTTTAAAAACGCATGGAGCATTTACCAACCCCTGTGCACTAGAAATCCTAAGTTTTTTTTACCCTTAACACGCAAAAAGAAGTTCCATATCCATATATTTTGCGTATTCTTGGCTCCCTTCCATCTAATTGCCGCCTTCCTGAAAAACAGGCAACAATCAAGATTGAGGTGATGAAATATTATATTGCTGTTGGAAATGACCATGTTTGGATTCCAAGTTCTTTTCCAGCAATTTGTTGCTTCTTTGGCATGTGGCGCTGTATCATGTCTCCAATTCACATTGACCCCGTATTCTCTCTGTCTTATAAGTCGTATGTCATAGACCCATAGACATTCTGTATGAAACTCTTAAGCCAAGACACTCCCAAAAAATCACCGAAGGAAAAAAAACACTCCATACCCTGATCATTTGGGAGGTACTGACTTTTTTTTGCAAAGTACCAAAAAACACAGTCTACAATAGCGGGGGGCGGCTTATTTGCTACTGACCCATACCATGCAGATGATCCGGGGAGGAATCTCTTCACAGGGGTCCATTTTATTTTCATGCCAAGCAGAAAACATGTATATAGAGTATAATATTTATACAGTATATATATATATATATGTGTGATAAAAGACTAGCCAACCAAGCTTTAGCCAGAACCAGAATCACAGATTATCATGATTACATACATATATATATATATATAATATTATATAAATGTGTGGGGCGGACCCGCCAACAAAATCCACAGGTCATCATGTAACTAACTTGCGAGGGGCAAAGCCACCCATTTTGAGACAAACCGACAAATAATTCCAACAAGGTACTCAAAAACATCAAACTCATAGTAATATTTCTTATATCCAGTCATATTTGTATCTCCAGAATCATTTCTTATATCCAGTCAAAAAAATGTATCTCCAGAATCAGAAAAACCTGGATCTCCCGATCCTCCGGCGTCCTTCACGAATTGAAACGCCAGCTCTGCCGTCGCCCCGGTGCAACCTCCCTGCCCCCCGCAGTGGCGCTTGTTGGGCGTGCAAAGGATCATCTGCTCTAGCGCCAGGTGACCTGCAGGAGAGACATTCAAGGTGAGAATCTCCGAGAAATCATGGACAATCATATGAAAATCAGGGAAAATCATGGACAAAAACATGGAAAATCATGGAAACATCATGTGAAAATCATGGGAAAATCATGGAAAAACATGGAAACATCATGGAAAAAACATGGAAAATCATGGAAAATCTTATGAAATCCCTTGAGCTCCTATATTATCCCAGAAACAAATCCCGTTTCTAGTTGGTTTACCCTCTGGTAATCACACATAGCAAGTGAGCATTGTATATAAATGGAGGTGAATATCTATAAATAATGGATTTTCCAGGAAGCCATGTTTGATTACCAGAGGGTAAGTGTGTTTGTTTAACAGGATTTGAATATATATATATATTCATATGTATATTATATACAGTATATATGTATATATATATGTGGATCTATATATATATATATATGTGTATATCTATATATATATATATATATGTATATATATATATATATATATAGATATGTATATTATATACAGTATATATATGTATACCATGAACCCAAATGAAATTGGATTTATAAACAAATTTGGATAACTATGGGGCACCAGCTGGTTTGAATATATACAAACAAAAACTCAGGGGAAAATAGGGAGTTCACCCAGAAACATTTCAACATGTAATGTATAACCATCAAGAGCATATAATGGGTATGGCAGTATAAAAAAACATGATATGAGTGACATTTAATTTGGGTATGTCTGAAAATGGGGGATACCTCCAAAATGCAAAGGGTGATAAACCATCAAATTTAGGTGTACCCTATTTCATACGAACCTATTTGGAGATGTGCCGGAAAAAACATGACCAAATGGAGATTTTGTCCAGAAGTAAGCTGTTCTAAAGCAGCAACAGTGATAGGTTGCCGATAGACATTGATACAAACATGGGGATTCTACTGACGAATACGTACATACACTGCAAATATATACATAGTATAGTGATGTGGGCATTGTTCTGAAATGTATTGACACATTCGATAATTTATGGCACAAGAATTGACGGGTTGAAACTGACACAAATACCAAGCAAAAACCTTGCAGTAATGGCTTAAATCTTGAACAGGAAATTATGATAGACAACCACGGAAACTTACGGAAGCGAAAACATAGGTTGGACATCATAATAGCAAGTAATAGGACAATCATTGTCTTCCATTCAGGAGTTCGAATCCCAAGCAAAACTACTAATATGATCCTACTTGGTCACAACCAACAGTCTTCATTTCCCACCCAAGACCCTAACAACCTAAGCCAAAACTTTAGTTTGGCTGGGATTCTATGAGAGCGCAAGGTCCACTTTTCTAGGTCACCCAATCCCTACGGACACCTTTGTTCAATCCAAATACACGCCACACTGTTCCTGGCTCAGGAATACCTTCTCACTTGGAGCCGCGAGTGGCTGCTCACTTCTAGTATGAACCCACATTTTTTTTTTCAGAAGTGACCTATTTTCAGCCATCCCCATGTTTACCTGAACTAGTTGGGATCATCCATTCTGTTCATCTTATTTTTCTTCATCAGCACCCTGATTTTTTCGAGTTGACGGGGCCTCCCACGGATTGGGGATCATAAATCTCCAGGTGCATCTCCAGAGCATTAGTGGAACCTGAGCAGCCCAAAACGGCCATGACATGAGGGCCACCGACAGCTGTGCTGGGGGAAGCTATGGCTGTGATAAGGGGCCCATCATTAGATGATAGTGCTTGGAATACTTTAGAGCAAAAAAACAACTATTCTTGGGAACTGAAACGCTGTGACTCTGCTTGGAGCCTTTTGACAAGTTGCAGGTGACCCGTTTCAGAAGGCGTTGGTTTCCACGGACTCAAAGTGACCCACAAACGTCTTCAACATAGATTCGAAATGATTCGGACGTACTAGGACCAAGACAAGTCACATTGAATGTCCCATCTTCGATGCTTAAACAATCTTTTGGAGTGCATCACAGAAAGTGACTCACACATATTCGCAATCCATAGTAGTCACTGGGGCATATCCCATCACTGAATCCTTTCCCGTCCAAGACTTCCAAGTACCTTGACTACTGGCAGGTTGATATATTTGGGGGTTTCTATTCATAGTGCAATCCCTTTTTAAGTATCCATCCCTAATAGTTGTTTTACTGAGGATATTTTTTTATAATGATTATCTTCTACTACTACTATGGGGGTAACGAATCAGACTCATCCCCAAAAAGATAGACAAGTAAAATCCTTCTAAAAGCAGTGGTACATGTTTTTAGTTTCTATCTTTTTGGGGGTTACTATACATGGTATATATATATATGCACATCTACTATCATACCATCCCTAGTATGGTATGCATCATGATCATATCGTCACTCTATATATATATATACATGTATATAATGATATTTAACTATACGTAATCAAAAAAAGGAAAACTATGTATAACTATATATAAATCAAAATTATATATATATAATATTATATATATAGATATTTTTATGTGTACATATGCAAATATCCCTATATATATGTCCCTATTATCCCTATATTTTTCCCTATGTAAATATATATATATATGTTTATTTATTTATTTACTTATTTATTTATTTATACATTATCCTAATTATCCCTATATTGTGTATACAGGTTTCCTAAAATGAGGGTACCCCCAAATCATCCAAGTCATTAGACCATTTTAGTATCAACGCTTTTGGTGACTTGAGGATTCCCCGTGACTTAAGAACCTCCGATATAGAGTATCAGTTCATATTACCATAATTGTCAACGCATAAAATGGTAATTGTCTATAATAAATATCTATAGTCGAATATATATATATAGTCATTCGAAGTAGATAGAAGGTGGACTTTTCAAAAAGGTGTCGGGCGCGTAGATACCCGCACGACATTGTTAATATGGGGTGGGTGGGGGGGGGCTAATAACATCCATCCCGTGCCGTCCTTCAAATGAAACAGACAATGTTTCTGATCCAACAAATAGACATCAACATAACACCTGCAAACTTTTCAGCAAATCCACACAAAACCAACCACATGAAGGACGCATCACCGACCCTGCCAGCTTCACAGTCGTTTTTGCTTCTTCGGGCTGCGATCTCTTCTGTTTAACTTGCGACCTATTTCTTCTCAGCTCCTCTTCCAAGAGCTGCTTCAACTCCACGGAGTTGCCTTTTGTAATGGTCAGGAAGGTAGGTTTCCTGGTATCTGGTTAACTTTCCATCATTGAAGCATCTGCGGGCACCACTTTGAGTGAACTTCCAGAAACCAGAACATAACATCCAACATTGCCCACGTTCTTTCCCACTCTTGTAGACGTGAGGTGTCATTGCTAGGTTACATTTGGAGCATCTACCCCATTTGGTGGGGCGCTGCAAGTAACACATCCCAAGATGTCTCGAGGCTTCGCAAGGCTTTTTTCACACGCAGAGTCATCTCCTTTTCTGCAGGCTCTCTAGAGGTTCGACCAGATTCGGCACATATCATTATCTTCGTTCTCTTCTTTGTGTACTCTTTGGTTGCATGTTTGAATACCTTTGTATTCTTCGAGGTCTTATCTCTCTACCAGGTTTCGAAATGGCCTGTTGAGTTCTCACCAGCTTTCGAAGTTTCCTGATCTCAGCGCCTGCCCGCGTCGGACATCGTTCTATTCGATGTCCTTTAGCACAGCAACCAAAACATCTTCTGATTCGAGGCATTTGTGCTGCAGCATGTCCCCCAATGATCTTATCACATGGATATCAACAACATGGATCCACACCAAACATTCGAACTTCCACAACTCTCTCGTCATTTGATGGAAAACAAAGTTAGTCCGTGAAGGCCTCAAAAAACCATGAAACATGAAATTGCTGTAAATACCAATACCAGGGTGATCTATGCATGACCCTTAAAATAACGCGCAGGTATCTAATGGTATCTATCCGCCCGACGCGTTCAAAAACAGTCCGTATTTTGTGAGGATTCTTTGAAAAATCCATATTCTATTTACTTCAGCATGACTATATCCCTATCTATCTATCTATCCATCTATCTATCTATCTATATGGATACAATACATAATCATATATGCATATACACCTAAATGCCTTTGATATCATAAATAAAATACGATAATGAATGTACACGTGTTCATTATGCATTTATATATCCTATACATGTACATATATATATAGCATGAAAATTCCATACGAAATCGATATGAAATCCACATATACACCATAATTATCCATAATTCACATACATATTCTTATAGTCATACTCTATCTATATATCATATTAAACTATCCACTTCAACTATCTAGAATCTATAAGTATATAGATAGAGTATGTATTACATCTATATTCTGCCTATATATATATCTTTATATCTATAAATATTCCATGCTTTTTTTAAAGGCCATTGAATCCCATGTCTTCCAGAGTCTGGCAGCTGATGGCCCAGCAGGAGCCACAGGATCCCTGAGGACTGACCAAGAAATTTGTGGCTTAGTAGAGGTTAATAGCAACATATAGCAACTAAAGTATATGACTATGGCATGTGACTATGGGATTGAATATGAAAAAATATAGTATATTATAAGAAACGATAGGACCACATTTCAAAAAAACGAACACATTCTGGGTTTTGGAAGACATCTTTGCTACTGAGTAAAGCCAGCTTGGTTTCCATGATCTTTTGCAGGCGAGAAGTGGAAATTGGGGTGCTTTCAACACGATGCAGCTTTTCATGAAACCCAAATCCCATGTCACTTTATGCTCTTTGAAACCTAGGCGGAGCCACAGTTGCTCCGCAAAATCTGGCAAATCCATTCAAGATTGCAGGGGGTGTTTCATCTGAAATGGCATAAAATCAAAGTGGTAAGGATAAACCAAACAGAACCAATCTATAACTATTTCGCCAGTTGATCATCATATATATATAATATATATATATATATACAGTACATAAACTGTACATATGATTTTTGAGCTTGATGACCTTCAAAGAACCGCGGGTTCAACATAAAACGGGACAGTGTTTCAGCAGTCCCGACGCCTGCGAGCGAACCAGATTGGAGCTGGTCACACGCTGTCGCCAGTCCATAGCCTGCCAGATATGGGGATACATTGGGATGGGTCCTAACATCAAAATAGCTGGTAAAATAACCTAGGTTATATAGGATCATATAGCTATTATATAGATCAATAGATCATATGGCTATTATATGGCTATTATATAATATCTAAATAACCTAGGATAGCTGATAGCTATTATATGGCTATTATATGGCTATTATATGGCTATTATATGGCTGTTCATCCTCCTAGTCATGGGACGAGTATTGGTCCATAGCCATATTGCCTCGCCTTGTTTTGATTCCTGCAGGGTCAACATGAAGGACGTCTTGACATGTCTTGAGCTGCAAGAAATTGGGACAATCTGGTAAAACATGGTAAAATCATCTTAAGCCCAAAATTTGAAGGTTTACCTATCGCGGTTCAGGCGATCAAACCTTAAGTATGGAGGTTCAAGCCCACCCTGCAGCTGACCTGTACTCCAGCTGATCTTCAGCAATCAACGGACTTCTCCATGGGCTCATATGGGCTCTGACCCCACCCCTTCATATGCCTCCGTCTGAAAATCCTGTACCCTCATGTTGAAATTCTGCCATGGATGCCTTCCTTTGGTCCAGGGGAGCTATGGGTCTTCTGATCGATTCTTCCAGTTCCATCCCAGTCTCATTTCAATTCCCATTTTCCCAGCATTTTCCCATCATTTCCCCATCGTTTCCCCAGCATTTCCCCAGGGCCTCAGGCAGCACCAGACCTTGTGGAACGCTGAGATTTAGCGCCTCCTCGTGAGTGCTCAGGAAGTTCAGACCCTGCCGTTGCGTAACCCGTCAGTTTCATGGAGGAAATGGAGGGATTTAAGTCTCAACAACTGACCGTAGGGATTTTTACAGAAATGGGTATTGAAAATGACCGTTTTGAATGGGAAAATTAACTATCAATATTGTAAATATTAACTATAGAGATTTTCACAGTAATTGAATTGATAATTCATGGGGATGTTTGAGAGGTATTTATAATGGGATTGAACAGTGAAGAAGAAAACTGATGGTTCCTATTGATCGATAATGGTGACATTTGGGTGAATGGTGAGTAGTAGATATGACAATAATGGTGATTAGATGTGATTCGTATGGGTTAATCATGGTGTTTGCCGGTGATTGATGGTGATTCATGTTGATTGATGGTAATCAATGGTGATCAATGGTGATTTTTTGGGTGATCAATGGTGGTTAAAAAAAATGGCTGGGAAATGGATGTTTAACCATCAACAACTAGGGGTTTAATGGGATTGAATGGTGATTAGTGGTGATTAATGGTGATTCTGGGAGATACCCTTCGGCAATCCCCCCAAAAAGATGGAGCTTTGTCGCTGGGAAAGCATGAGAAATCATGGGACATATCATAGAATTACTTTCGAAGATGAACATCTTACCATGATTCTTCTTCTTCCTAGCATCTCGCAGGATGGGACTTAACACCCGAGCACGGGGCATTAAGCCATACATCTTACCATGATTCTATATGATTCCATCTGAATTGTGGGGAAACCATGGGAAATACCCTGCAGTAAATTAACAGTTTGACATAGTTTGACCCTTCCACAAGTTGAGGCTTGGAAGCTTAGTGGATGGACACTAGCCATTTTCAGGGTCTATGTCAATTTATTGGAGGGAAACCATGGGAAATATGATAGAATTACTAAACCTTCCCATGATGTGAACATGAAAATCTTATTAATCACCATTAATCACCATTAATCACCATGGGTATCTCCCAGAATCAATGGGTATCTCCCATGAGATACCCATGATTCCCATGATGCTATCTGAATCCTGAGGAAATCATGGGAAATCATGGGACATCATGGGGGATTTCCAAAAGACGTAGCCATTAATATAGTAACGATGATGACCGTGATGACCATCATTTGGTTCCCCATGGCTGATCATGTTAGGATACCATGGCGGATACACCAAATGCTCCGAAGCGCTCTCTTCCAACCACTTTTATTTGAACTCAATAACTGTACAGTTTAGTTACGATATTGGGCCTATGATCATATGATATCAATATGGGACAGATTGGGAAAGAGTTGAACATATATATATATACATACATATATATATATATATGTATACATATATAATATATATATATATATATATTATGTGTATATATATATGCATACATATATGTAACGTATATACAGTATACACATATACGTTCATATGAAATCATCCCGGAAACCCTATGAAGATATGACTCATAGGATCATCCCGGAGCATCCTGCTGGGTCTGCCTGATGGCGATGTGACAGCGATGGCTTGTAGCCCATCATGGCGCGCATCTCCCCCTCCGTGGCGTCAAAGAGATGACCTGACCCGGTCAGGTCAGCAGATGGAATCTCTGGGGAGATTCTGAAGAGAAACCTGAGGACTTTTTGTGATTACCATCTGGTTATTTAATATAGCCATGGAAAATGGCCCATTTATAGATGGTTTACCTATTAAAAATGGTGGATCTTTCCATGGCTATGTTAAATAACCAGATGGTAATGGTGATTTAATGGGATTTGATGGTGATTTAATAGTGATTAATGATGGTTAAGCGTGATCAATGGTGGTGAATGGTCGTTAATGGTGATTAATGGTGACAGGAGTATTCTGACTATGATGAGCTATTTTAGAGTACTCTGACACATATAGACATGTTTTGACAAAAGAATGGAGTATCTGATGACTATGATGGAAATATTGAGTCTATCAACGGTTCAGGACATTTGTGCATTATAGTTGGAAAACAGTTGCACTAATCCGTTGTTGTTCCATTAGGAAATGGATTCAATATTCATGTTTAACTTTGAGTACAGAAGGCCTAGTAAAAAATATTGACAATGCTAGTGGTCACTGTTGTAGGCTGGTAACCTATCCAAATTCAGAACCTACTATGAAGGACTTGCAAATAGGAAAACATACGACCCAAACGGATAGGTGCGTTGCGCGAAAGACCCACCATGACGCAGACGCGCCTGTCACTATGATTCTCAATCATTTATAGTTGTATCATGTTGTATCATGCTACAAGTAGCTGCATCTCCCTCTTGCCAGTTCTATCCATTGGTGAGCCATGATCAAAAATATCAAATGACAGTGTTTTTACATGTGGTCATCCCATGGTCATCCCATGGTCATCCCATAGAATTCGCAGGAAGGCTAGTCATCATTCCCTACAGAATCTCGGCGCCCGGGATCCATGGTGAACGCAGAAATAGCTGCTATAGCTGGAAGGAGATTTCTGATGTTTTTTTTTACCATTCCAAGTAAAAAACATCTATCTACCATCAATCATTAATCCTAATGTCAACCCTGGATGAATAAACCCCAAACGGCTGTCTAATTGGGGGGTGGTACTCATCAAATATCATATTATCACCATTTGGAGGCTACAATAATGAATCAATAGACCAAGGTTTATTAATCCGGGGTTGACATTAATGTCGTCAGAGGTTTATCTATCATCCCATAAGTGTTATCTATAGTGGGATATCCAATCACTATAGATAACAGTAGTTTATCAATAGTAGTGACTCATTATTATTCATTATATATTCATAGTGTTGCATGATTTTTTTCTGATGAAACATATGGTTGAATTACAACAATTCACTAGCCTGAAGGCCAGCATTTGGGGATGATTCCCCGAATCCAATTCCCATGATTCCAGGGCTCGGAAAATCACCATCTGGAATCGGAATATCAACTGTGAATGAGCCATGGCTTCAATAGCGAACTGGAACAAATTACCAGAGGGTACCCAGAAACATCCCATAGATTCCCATAGTAACTGATCAAACATCCCAACTCACCTCCATGTCAGCCAAGTCACTGGCCGCCGCTCTCCAGCGTCCCTGCAACTTGGCGTTTTGCACTGTAGCCAAGCGGTGCCTGAGGGCTTGCTTGGCGCGCCGAAGGGCGACACACGGCGTACCGGGAACTTAACGGGAATCGGGTCTTGAAGCAACCAGAAATGGGTTAAGATGGGTTAAGCTCAAAACCAGGGTTTAAGTGGCTTTTATTGAAAAGAAAAGAACAGCTGGAAGATCATCAAACATGTGGTGGTTTACCCAACCAAAAATAGGGCTTCACATTGAGGCGTGGCGGCCAAAAGCATAGACAGAACGTCAATAAACAAATGAGTTTACGAACCTTCAAATAGGTGTGTATCTAAATGCAGACTCATACTCCTCACAATATAACAGACTCAAGTGTAGATTCTGATTGGTTGTGTGTGTACTAGCTGTTCAGTCCAGTTGTGAAATATGATGAAATATGGTTCCTAACTTGCTTGCTAAACAAGTACCGCTTTGTATTGCATAACTATAACTTTCCATGTCATTGTTCAAAATGTGGTTGCTGTACCCTATTGTTTCTTTTTGACCTGAGTGACGAACGGCTCCTCTACAAGATGGTGGCCCTTAGTTATGTTTGTTGGTTTATAAACATTTATAAACCCCATTATATAACTAGTTCCAACATATCTACCTTAAAGCCTGGCAAAAAAATAGATATTTGTTAGTGGTCAAGACTCGCGCTGACGCATTCTTTTTGCTGAATCCGAAGGATCAGCACTATACGATCATATCTACCTCTATCATATCCCATGACGGATCCATGGTGCTGGTATATATATGCTAACATAAAGGGGGTATATTGATGGGATCCATGTTACCATACATAGCAGCACCATGGATCCTATGGGTCTGGTTGGGAAACTCTTATGATCGTAACTCCAAACGGCTCCCCATTCGCTGCACTTCCTACCGGCTCCGGTTCAGTTCCCAGAATTGGATGGGAAATCTTACAGCAAACCCCAACCAATCTGGGAGCTCAAAAACCCATGGTTTCCAGTGAAGATTATTGTCGATTGAATGTCCCATTAATTCCCATTGTATCCACATTCTATCCAAGTGTTTGATAGTTTACATTCTCATTATATATATATTATAATACTTTGATATCCGCGTATATATATATATATAATTATATACTTATAGCCTCACTACATCCCAAAAAGTGTACCCTCCAGTAAACTAACAGTTCGATGTGTTTCCCACCAGCATTTGTAGATCAGAAATTCCGAGGCGTTAACCAATGGTTAAACCCACACCAAACAGTTTACCCTCAGGTATCCCCATTAATTATATCCACGATCTGTCTGGAAAATCATGGGAATATATGGGAATATATAGGAAATTATATCCACACTTTCCCCATGGCCCACTGGTGGTTCAATCCCATGATTCACATGATCTTCCCCAAAAGGCATCAGTTCACCTCTTCCAAAAGGCTTCCTCCCGTTCACGGCGCAGTTCTTCCGGCTCCTTCATGCGCCTCGTCGTGTTTTTGAGGGCAAGCGGGGCCTTTTTTTTCGATGGGACAAATGCTGGAACAGGTTTGGAAAATAAGGGAAAATCTTGGTTTCAACATGTTTCCAACATGTTTCAACCCATCACAAAAGTTTGGGTTTTAAAAAATGTGATATAGTCAGTTCAGTCATGTGGTCATGTCATTTTGGGGTGATGGAAAGCCAAAACTGAAACCCCCAATCCCCCAACCATTTGGAGTAAAGGCAATCTGCATCAACTTTCAGCATCTTCCAGCAGCCCCAGCAATCCCCGCCTCTCCACCAAGTCGAAAGCATGGAGGTAGGCACTATAATTCCTAAGATTCCGGGCGTTAATAAATCGCTCAAATGGTGGGAAGCTTCTTTTCTTCATGAAGCCATCCACAAAATGCTGGATTCCAATGAGGCTAAAATGCTGGATTCCCCAAAATTCTTCTGGTGATGTTACCTGCAGAAACCAGGACTGATCGAATCAACTGCTAGTGACTCAAACTGACACAAACTGGCTCCCAGATGCCAATCCTCAAAGGGAAAACCATTGCCATTACCATTTTTGATTGTTGCTGGATGTTGGGTCCTAGCCCAAAGTGACAAACAAACATAAACAAACACTTGCCATTTTGGCATCTTTCACCTTGGCGGGGTCAAACAAGCCTACATTGGAGGCCTGCTTCAAAACTGCGTGAAACTCCCAAAGTTGGACGGAGAGTTGAGCCACCATTGTAAGGGACCCAAAATCAAGGCCTTATGTTTCAAACATGATCTGAGCGGTGCTTTCAACCCATCCCCAAAGTATGAGTCATTGGGGGACTATCATCCCAAACAGGGTTGAAACATGTTTACACCACCAACTTGCTGTAGAATCAAGGTCGTAGGTACCACCCTGCATTGCCTGTACCACCTGCTCTAATGCTAGTGACGCTGGCAGCGCATTCACAGCACGGCCGTCTCCGTTGTCGCGGCTGTCAGTCGACAGTGCCAGACTGCGGATGGCCTAAGCTGTGTCCATTGAACAAAAGAATGTAATGACTTGGTTGCTCCCAACACCCCAGGTACAAGGGAGGAAAACATGGGCAACCCTGGAATAACTTGGTGACTACATGAAATGTACACAGGAGATCACAGCAACCAACGGTTTCATCAGGTAAGATAACCTACAAATATTACAAATGGTGGCTTTTACATCATATCTATCTTAATTCTGCAGATCAAACCAGATATTAGTAGATATTATATAGATATTATACTATGGTATATCAGCTAGCCACTATTATATACAGATATTGTATGGTGGCTGGTGGCTAGCAATATGATAGTAGTACAATATCTGTAGTAGTACATATATATGCTGCTGATCAAATCTCATCAATCCAGGCAGGGTCCCTCAGGGTGGAGATTGACACCAACCACCAGTAACATCGAAGAAGCAAGAAAGTACTGTCCTAGGAACCCTAAGTGGGTCATAGCTGGTTAATGGATGGTGAGTCCCCAGCTTATATATCAAAATATGGGTAGTCTGAAAGGTGTTGATCCCATCCCCATGTAAGGACAGCTCCGCAAACATCATAGATCTTGTCTACCGACGGTTGTTCGTCTGATTGAAAGCGCTACCGTATGGTACACTGTATGTAGATATCAGCTTCTAATTGCATTTATCATCTATCAACTTATATATATATACACACACTACATTGACTATACTCTCCAAATTGCTGTTTGAAGCCATTTTGTTTGAACCCACAGCTCCAAAAGCAGCAGCATCAATCATCCTCTACTGCAACTGAGATGCATCAACCGTCACAATGGTCAGCAACGACACCACAACTTCAGGGCGCATGGTCAACCTGAAACGCCCCCGGGCTACAGCCTGGGGACATCGTGGCAAGTCTCTAATGATATACACCTACATCGATATATATATATATACATACATATATGTAACATACATGTTTCAACTGTTTTTGTTGACCCCTGCGGAATTCAAGAGATCTGGCTTTGTCTGGTTTCCTATCATATGTATATATATATATTATATGTATATAATATACATGTTGCACTAAACCTCCAGTGACTGGGGGGGGTTAGTACATCCATGAAGTATAGGTCTGAAATGATGTTCCCTGACCATCCATGACCCAATTCACTTGGGTAGGGGCCAGGCCGGTATGTGTGAAAAATCAAGTACCCAAACATTTCATGCTTGATCAATACATATCAATATACAAATACAATGAACATCTCAAAACATGACTAAACCATACTAAAATCTGAATCTAAACACACACACACACTGTGGTTTCATGGTCAGTTTAGTCAGTTTAATACATGTTGATACACAAAAAACATACCAGAATCTGGGGGTCCCCATGGGCCATGGCCCTTACCCCTGACTCCCAACGGGAGCCAAGGCACACGCGGGCCGTTGGATGTGCTGTTTGTCGCTGGACCAGACTTTGAGCGTTGAGTGTTGGCTGCGGTCCATCAGCAATCGTCAAGGATAACAACTATATTTTGAAGGATACGGAATAGCGCAATAACCTGCAATAATCCGTCAAAATGGCGATTGTTTTTTTAGATGTAAGCCTATGTAACTCTCTATTCTCAGACATTTATGGTAGTTTCAAAAGTTTCATGCTCTAGAATTGGCATAAATCGGCATGAATTAGTTGTCCACTCCGAAATCTCACAGTATGAACAAGGCGTCCACCCCAGGCGCCGCCGCGCCAATTTGTTGTCATGCATCGAGCCACTGCAGGGCCAGGGCCGGTGAAACTGGAAACGGTGTACCAAACCATGGCTCGGACAAGGGTGCTAAGAAACAAGTGCATCATCAGCCATGTCATCATCATCAACATCATCAACAACAACAACGACGCCGACAACGTTGGCGCCGGTGTCGTTATCAACAAATCCCTTTGGATATCATCATCTTCGAAGCATGGCTGCATGAGTCTTCAGCTTTGGAATTTAGTTTTGTAGATTGGAGTAGGCACCTTTGGGAAGAACAGTATCACTGGGATTGTGCGACACTTTCACGTGTATATTATGTCTATATATATATATATATACTATATATATGATATATGTATTATATATATATATGCAATTGCAAGACACATACACAAAATGTGGCGTAGATATTTGAATTGCGCAATATTATACAATATTCAGGTCTACAGTCCTAGTTGGCTCTACAAGTAATCGCTTTTTTCAAGAGTAAGACATCATCCCATCCATTCATATCAAACATCATATCAAACATCAAACAATAAATATCAAACAATAAACAATTGTTAAACAATGATATGATATGATATCCATCAAACAATAAACAATCAAACATCATATCATATCATCTCCAGAATTGGCTAAGGAGCACCTGAAAAACGCAACCCTTGGGGCCACAGTCGAATTTCATGCGGCTGCGAGGTGCGGCTTGCAGTCGTTGGCTCCACCCAGTTAAATGGCCACAGAAATAGTGGATTTACCCATTAAAAGTGGTGATTTATAGTGGATTTACCCATTAAAAATGGTGATTTATAGTGGATTTACCCATTGAACATGTTGATTTAGAGTTGATTTACCATGAAAAATGGTGGTTTTCCATAGCTATTTGTATGTTTACCAGAGGGTAGACTGAAAAATAACGCCAGGTATTCACACTGTGATTGCCCATCACAATGTCCAGGTTCCAAACATTGCAGGAAGCTATGGCCGTATGACCATGAATCACTTTCGGAAAGCTCAGGCGTGTGAAATTCTGCGTGCAAAAAACATAGTCCCTGTTGGATATACTCATCTGTTGACTGTCGGCTGGTTTGCCTGACAGAAAAAAATATAGTCTCATAAGCACTTGAACACACACTAAAACAAAAACCAGTTGTTGATACGCTGATACACCATTTCGAATCTGATTGTTGTTGCTAGAAAGTACATGTCCCAAGTTGTAGCAAAAGAGGCACCCTGTTCCACCGAAGAATAGGCCTATGGCCGCCATGGAAAGTGTTATCAGTTTAGATATCACCCTTGGTGCATCACAATCATCACAGGAATTACAACCCGGAAAATTAGCTCTTTTTCTGAGATGATCCTCCCATTTCTAGGCTTTTTCAAAAAATCATGATTGAAACCAGCAAACACTTGGACAAACTGGCCCTCCTATCCAGTTGTAATTATCCCGAATCTTCACAACATGTGTGGATTGTTTGTTGATTTTAGTTGTATGTCCATATGTACCCTCTGGTAAACATACAAAAAGTTTTTTTTTAATGGCCATAGAAATAGTTGATTTTCCCATTAACCATGGTGATTTTCCATAGTTATTTGTATGTTTACCAGAGGGTATATAATCATCATTACTGATCATTAAGATTCATTTAGTCTATTAATCACTATCAATCAATGATCATTACTGCTTGTTAATCAATGGTCATTATTAATACTCCATGATGTCTCCAGAAAACTGTGTGAAGTTCATTTCCAAGGACGGCAACCGCAGTCTCAGCGTTGGCACAAAGGTGCCAAAGGCGCTGCCTGAAATGCCGCAAGCTATGCCTTGATGGGACACGTTGTTGAGCTTCGGATTTCACACATGGATTCTGTGATGCCATGTCTAAGTCTATGAGAATGTGTATATATATATCAATGATTATATATTGAATATTATTGAATTATGTATATAGAGTACATATAGTAACCACCAAAACGATAGAACAGTGATCCACTCTCCTAATAGTGGTTTGCTTTTCTATCCTTTTGGGGTTGCTGAAGATGGTGGAAATCCCCCAACGGTCTTCCGTTGGGACATGATCTACACACAGTGGATTTTCCACATTTATGTAAGTTTGCTTAAATTAAAACTCACATCATCCTAACTTCGAAGATCTTGGATGTGTAATCAAGAAAGCAGTTGATGCTTAACAAACACCAGGAGTCACCATCACCCCTACCTATAGGAACCAAACAAAAACCTTGGTGCTATCCCAATGAATCAGAAAGATGCATGTCGCCGTGAAACATCCTTTGGCAATCAACCAATTCTGGTTGATGGTTGAGCCACCCCTCTGAAAAATATGAGTTCGTCAATGGGAAGGATGACATCCCATGTATGAAATGGAAAAAATGTTTGAAACCAGCAACCAGAATTTGTCAGTTCATGTGAATTTATCTACACCAGTTCTACCAGTTCAACTCTTGTTTGGAGACCAAAATATCTGGTTGGTGGTTGACCCACCCCTCTGGAAAATATGAGTTCGTCAGTTGGGATGATGAACTTCCCAATATATGGAAAAATCAAATTCATGTTCCAAACCACCAACCAGATATTCTCTTCTACACATAGATAGACATACTGTATGTGAGTGTCTTGAATCCTCGGCGTTCAAAACCTCGGATGATGCGACAGGTTTTGCTACTTGAACAATGCACTGCCAGGTGGTGTCAGTCACAGAAATAGAAATAGGAAAATTAGAGCCTCCCAACAACGGTCATAAACGATTCATTTAATCCTTGCTATCATTATCTCCGATATATACCATTCATTACCATTCAATGCTATTCCGCTGTGCCAGTATGTTACTCACCAGTGACAGTCGTCACAAATACACAATCTGACAGGTCCCCTTGTAACCTTTCGAAAACACCCTCTTTGCTGGTTCCAGTCCTAATCTGATGGTTCCAGTCCTCTTAATGTTGCTGCGATCACTGGCCCACTGGGCCTGTTGTGCGGACAGTTCTACCCCATCGAGCCGCTTGTCACAATAAGGGGCGCTTGTCACCCCAGGTGTCATCTTTCAGCACCACACAGGTCCCACAGAAATGTGGCAAGGAGGTCTACTCCAAAAATCCCTTGGTTGATTCTCTGCTTTTCCATAAACATGGCCATTTTAGGGTCTTCAGCGGCGACAAGGGACAAATACCTTATCTCCAGAGTAGCTATGCTGTACATGCTGGAGTAGAGACACTGTATGGAGTTTAGAAAAGGCCTATGACTGTAATTATCCAAACATATCCAGAATATTAATATGTTAAACAATTGTGGCCTGAATCCGGGCACAACACCTCGAGACAAAAGTGATCGGACTGGGCCAGTCTGCGAAGTGCCTGGACACAACCCTGGACTGCTGCAGGGTGAAAGAGGTTCCTCGCCACTCATTTTGCGGCCTGGAGCAGGGAAATCATACTTCAAACCAGCAACTAGGTACTGCAGATATCTGAATATATCTGAAGATTTGAGCCCTGCAAACCCGCCCAAGCGAAAAAAACTCGATGATTGGATGGAACTGAAAATCTCACAAGATATATGATGTGTACTACCTTGAGCACAAAGAAAAGTAGAACATCCCGTTCCAACCACCCGGCTACGGGAGGCATCAGGTTCCTGGGATAAAGAACGCTTGACGAAGAACTAAAGATGCAGCTGGCAAATTCACTCCAGTTTCTGTGTTACTCGGGTCACTTCCTCAAGTGTATACATGTGTATACATATATATATATATAGAACAATAGAAAGGGAGATATCTGCACTATCTTCACAAAACTCCGGAGTGCCAAGTCATGAGTGATACTCACACACACACACAATTTTGGCTTGTCCAAAACAAAAGGATACTACAAAACTGCAACTTTGATGGGAGGAATGATGAGAAACGACCATGATTTGGGGGTACAGTTTATCATCACAGCTGCCAGCGGATGAGCATTTACCAATCATACCCCCGATGATTCGCCAATAGTCTGGTTCTATCTATATATATATAGTGTGCAATCGTTCATCAACCTGAAAAGTGTGGCCACTCTCAGGGATGGTTTCTCCAGTCCAATTCACATCATCCCAGTGATATTATCATATGGATATATATATATACATCAGTTACAGTTATACAATCATCAGTTATATAATCAGTTATATATCAGTTAAATATAAGTTATAATATATATATATATCAGTGTTATATCCTCTGATTTTCCCATAATATCACATAAACAATCCCATGTAGATGTCATGATCTTCCCCTTCGAATCATCCCACCGGCTCGCCTCTAAATGTAGGAAGCAAGGCCTGAGATTTGGACTTTGTAAGTCAGGAACTTGAGGGCCCAGAGGTCAAAAGCAAAAAACAAAGATTAATGTTCATGTATATATATGTATATATATAGTGTAAATATATGTATGTATATATATATGTATGTATGTATGTAATGTAATGTCATGTAATGTAATGTAATGTAGTGTAGTGTAATGTAATGTATGTATGTATATATAGATGTATGTATGTATGTATGTCTGTATGTATGTATGTATGCATGTATGTATGTATATATATATATGTATATATGTATGTATGTAAGTATATATATATATATAGATAGATGTATGTATGTATGTACGTACGTACGTACGTATGTATGTATATGCACACACACACACACACTTTTTTAAAGTACCTGCTAATATGATGTCGTATTTATATATATATATATGTGTAGTAGTATGATATAGCCAAATGGATCAATCCCTAGTATCCATGATTAAAAACACATGTAATATACATGGCCATATTGATCACTCCAAAAATGTTCATATACAGCAACATCTATTATATATACAGTAAACATATTGCTAATATACAGTAATACATATGTAACATATGTATACATATACATATGTATATATATACATACTGTATATATATACATCATATATATATACATCACATATATATATACATCATATATATACACATTATATACACATTATATACATATATATTGTGTATACATACATACATACATACATACATTACATACATACATACATACATACATACATACATACATACATCAATCACATAGCTATGATATATCGTGGCCTACGTTGCAAGTCTTCCACGGCATCGCACGAAACGCGCCTGGGTCGGGGTCGACTTCCAGGGCGCTGCACATCGGAGAAGTACGTCACATGCTCCAAACCTCACCGGTTTTTGATGTTTTTGGGGGAGAAATCGTCCGTAGAAATGCTATGCTATGTATATATATATATATATATATAATTTTATGGAGAAGAATATAAAGATCAACAAGTAGCCAATTTATATACATGGATATATGAATAGATATATATATATATATATGTATACTGTATACAAATAGAAATAGAAATCTATAAGGTGTAAAATATGAATGTATGAAGTGCATTCTATATCAAATACGTCAATGGATACAAATGGTATGAAACATAAGAGTGATGATTGCATTTTCTCACGGTGGGCCTGCAGCGGTACAACTTTTCGGTGCAAATAAACACCCCATATGGTTTTTTTTGGCTGCGTCAAGAGGTAACGTATATTAACATATTAAAATCGCAATAGTTCCCCCGTTCCCCCCACTTGTGGTTATCATGTAGCCCAGGGGCTTTTCCACATCTATTAATGGGTTTTCCACATCTTTCAATGGTTACCATGTTAATTTATCCCAGGGTACATTTGATTTCATGGTCTGCCAGTGAAGGTCAGTTGGGTAAATGAGTGGAACCTCACGGCATCCCGTGAAAAAAACTTAGTGAGATATGGGTGTGTCTGGAAAGGTATACCTCAAACATTGCTATTTCATTGGAACATGATGTTAAACCAGAAGATTTAGGCGTACCCCTAATTTTCTGACAAACCCACATGTGTTGCGGCATCTTTTACTTCAAGAAGACATATTTGTTCCCTATCAGTATCTCAATGCTTGGGATGATTTATAGCCCCCCCCAAGGCTTCATAATTGGGGATGGTCTACAACATTTGAATCCCGCATTCGTAGCATCTTTGCAACAACAAATGCAATCATAAAATGATCAAGATATTCTCCTCGCGACCTCCTGCAAATGGTATCATCATTGCACATAAATCTTAACATTATCCTCCTCAGCATGTCTAGACATATGTATATATATATATATCTTGATCGATGGATTTTGAATTGCCTATACCTGCATACGTACATATATTGATTGGTATACACACAGCTACGATTTGTCTTACTTCAAGTTTCTTGCTAACAAGATCCACTTTCCCAGAAAAAAAAAACATCTCAACACATTAAAACAAACCGGAATCAATTTGCTAAACCCTGGCCCATACTTGCTAAACTTTAAACATATAAAAATGCCAGAATCAATGTTGGGTGTCGCAATTTCTCCAATATTTACATGTCATTTTCACCACGGCAGGTCGTCCTGCCAGGTGCGCCTGCGAAGCTTCGAAGCATCGAGGGTGGCGACTCCGGAGCCAAGGCACCCAACACACCTGGGCCATCTGGGGTAAAAAACCTGTGGATAATATGGTTACCATCTGGTTATGACTAACATAACTATGGAAAGATCCACCCATTTTTAATAGGTAAACATAGGTAAACCATCTATTTCTATGGGCCATGGCTTCCATGGCTATGTTAAATAACCAGAGGGTAATATGGTTAGCTTCGGTTGACAATGGTTGACTATGGCATACTATTTTCGAACAAGGCCGTGAAAATGGAGTTACTGATTAATTACTAGTGGTAACAGTGGTTTCAATGGTTACACTGGTTAGTAATGGTTATAATGTCCATATTAGCCTTTGGAATGCCTTTGGTTCTAGTTCTATTCAAACCTTTATGTTCTATCTATGGTAAAATGTTGGAACCTTTACCATAGTTTAATATGACCATAGTTTAATATGGTCACTATGATGATTTACCATAGTTATGATAATTAAATTTTGAGTGGCCAAAGTAACCTATGGTATCCTAATGGTAATTAATGTTCTAATGGCCGTTACAGTAATATGGTAACTTTAACCCATGGTTAATATGGCAAAAATCAAGTTCTAAATTGTAATGTTCAAATGACCATATCATCATATCAAACTATGGTTATAGTAATTAACCTATTAGAGTCCGCCTAAATAATGGGTCACCTTTACCCTGAATAAGCTATAGCAGCTATGGTAATTCATGAGAAACCAGCGAATTTGGGTATAGTAAACCAAGGTTGACATTAATCAAAGGATTTTCATAAAGCCTGGTATCAAATCCTGGGGTCCAAATCATCAAAATCAGTTTTTACATAAACTCATACTTCGAATATACTCATTTCAGGAGGTTCATGGCCATCCATCTTTATTGAATTTATAAGGCACGTGACCGTCCCTAGCCCGCGATTTTTGCGAACCTCCGCCCAGCAAATCCGGAACATCAGAGACATCTGATGCATTCTGTCATGCAGCTTGTACAGAAGTTACACAGTTTACACAGGTTACACGAGTTACATGATGCATCTTCATATAGCCAAAGAACCGGCAATATAAGGTCTTCATATAGCCAAAGAACCGGCAATATAAGGCAAATTAAGGCCATGTAGCTATTTCCTGCTGTCAACTCCAAACCAAAGACTCAAATATTTACTTCCTCTTGATTTTCAACATTGCCCAAAGATATCTCAAATGTTCCCAGTTCCATATATGTTTCATGGATCCAGTAGCTTGAATTCAGGAAGCGGCATAGCGGCATGGATCTGTCTGAACATAGGGGATTCACCGCATATAATTGTCATGTTTGGTGGGCAAAATGATGATGAACCTCTCTGGAACTAGAGGTACACTATTTTCAGACAGACCCATCCAGCATATTCTTATTCCTCGCTAAAAAAGAGAGAGTCCTCTACGTTCAACATCTTAGCCCCATCTCAGCCCGGAAAAAGGCAGAAATGCTTGAGCTAAAGCTTTGCATAAACCCATCCAGTACCCTCTGGTAATTTAACATAGCTATTGAAAATACCACATTTATAGTGAGTTTTCCCATTAAACATGGCGATTTTCTATAGCTATGTTAGTTTACCAGAGGGTACCAATGGTAAGATGCTTGCCAAAGTAAATCCACCTTGGACCCGGCAAGGACTGGATGATCCACCTGAGCTCCCGGTGGAGGGAGTTGGTACGGATGACATCTCTTCACCTGGGCAAAAGCACAGATCCAACACACAGTTGATATCTGTTGATATCTCTTGATATCTGTTGATATCTGTTGATATCTGTTGATATATGTTGATATCTGTTGATATATGTGTGACTTGATATCTGTTGATATGTTTTAACGACATGTTGTTTTTTCAGTGTTTTAAATCATATATTTAAACAAAATAACAACCGTGGATTGAAAAAACAAGATCTGAATTTCACCGAAGGAAACCAGGGATCAGCAACCAAACTGGGAATGGGAATCTAAACCGCGTCTTAGGGAGCTTGTCAAGAAAGGATGTATAAAACCGGCAAACGTGTGGTTTCAGCCACATATGAATGGATGGTTGGCGACGAACCGGATCCGACATTCCAATGCAGCACTTGTGACTGCCATTTGAAACGTATATATATATATATTATATATAAATATGGGAACAAAAAACATAATATATATATACATATTATATATTATTATATTATATATGATGACCAATATAATACTGCCCGTCTTCAGCATGACACGTCAAGATAGATCAAACGTCAGCACCGTTTGAAGACCGGTTGAGTCATCAGGTTTCCACGGATGGCCCGACGGGAGTCACCCGTGGGATGCCGGAGATGGGTGCGTCTGAAAATGGGGTTTCCACAAATGGAGCCCCAAAATGGATGGTTTATGGTGGAAAACACCATCTAGAAATGGATGATTTAGTACGGTACCCCATGGTACCCCCATTTTAGGAAACCTCCATATATGATAAACCATTGGACTTCATGGTACCCTATTTCCAGTCCAACCTCCTAGTAACTGATTGCCCAAGCACATTGATGTCGAAAGCTGCGATCAAATTTCGTCACTCAGAAAAAAAATTAGGGAGAGATGGAAGTACAAAGGATATTCCATATAATTTTGGGGAATGATTTTGGGGTCGTTTGGTTGATAATTATTATCCCCATGTCTAAACATGTCTCGTTTGGGGCTGGATTTTTCGGAACATCTCAACCAGAAACCTGGATTTTACGGATTTTACTAGTGATCATAGGATTGTCCTTTGAAATTTCCCATGAATTCCGGGAATGTCCGAAGTTTGGTTGCTTAGATACTTGAGCCATGAACAAATCCCATCTCATTCTACTAGTTAGTTGATAGGTATCTACATGATGGGTTATCACATGTTATCACAATCCCCAAGAAACCAGTCGCTATGTAACCACCTATACCATCTGATTATGACTAACATAGCCATGGAAAATGGCCCATAGAAATAGATGGTTTACCTATTAAAAATGGTGGATCTTTCCATGGCTATGTTAAATAACCAGAGGGTAATTAAATGTAATTAATCTAGCTTTAGTGGTTCACCTGGACAAAAACTACATCAAAAACCGGCTTCCCCCAGGCGGCGGTTTTTTTTCAAAATCGCACCTGGGAACGGCATGTCTGGCACCTCGGAACGACTCGGAAACCGGGACTGGGACTGGGGAATTAATGATCCAATCCATAGCTATGAAAAATACGATTTTCACAATCAGCCCATGAAAAATTCCCTACTAAGATGATTGTTAATCTTAACTAATGGATTAGCTAATCCAATTCCATCAATAAGGTACCATTATCATTTATCCATGGCTATACTATGATCCGTCTTAACTGATTGGGCAGTGTTCAAAACCCTGGTTGGTTGATGATGATAGGGGATTATACTACCAAAATCTACCAAATGTCTTCAGAATTATAATGATCCAAGAGGTTCAATAGGGGAATCATATAATTACTATAATATCCAATAGATGGGGTCCATTCATAATCCAACAATATCAATACATGGGGGATTATCATATACTATAATAATCCAATAGGGGAATCCCTATCAACCAACCAGTAGAAAGACCGAGGGGTTTTGAACACACCACGCCACGCCTGCGCAGCGCTGCTCCGCTGTAACCTGGTCACCATTCTGCCAGCTAGATGTGGAAACGGGAAATACACAATGTGTGCAACACCATATATATATACATATAACATGCATATATATAATATGTTATCTTTTGTCTGTCTGCACATAGATAATAATATATCATTACTTATATACAATGTGTATACATATATATATAATGTTTGTTATTATTAATAAATTAATACAAGTATGAATCAATATAGATTTGTACGATTTGAAATGTACACATTGAATTTGTAAATCCACACTTCTGAGAACATAAAACACAGGCTGGTTGTGAATCAACCGATGCGATGGGGACTGACATTCGCAACAGCGAGCAAGCTGAGGAGATGGGCACCTAAGAAAATAACATGTTCATCAAACAATGATGAAACATATCCTGGTTGGTGGTTTTAACCATCTTTAAAAGAAAAAACTATGAGTCAGTTGGGATGATTAGTCCCAATCTATGGAACAATGAAACATGTTCCAAACCACCAACCAGTATCTGCTGGTGACTAGAATTTGAAACTTGTGGAAACTGCTCGCCACTCATAGCCACACAAGCCTTCTCAAAAGAATTGGCCGTATAAACCCCAGCTTCTGCATGAATAAGAACCATATTGGATTATTTTCAGTGCACTTTCAACCACCAAATGGCTTTCAGTTTGGTAGCACAAAAATCCAACACAACAATATACTACAGAAGTATATCAAAGTATCAACCAAAGTCAGCATGTCAAAGCTCCACCAAACCCATTTCTGGTGTTTTTTTAGTCAGCCATTGGCAGACATGGTCCCTGGTCGCCTCGCAGTGGGGCTGGATCCTATGGTGCCTGGCAGAAAGCTTTCCGCCTCGCCAGCAACTCTTGAAGCTTTCGCTGCAGCCACGATTCGTTTGGTGATTTTTGTTGCCCCAAATTTTAGATGAAGAGTATACTGGTTGGTGGTTGAGCCACCCCTCTGAAAAATGATCGAGTTCGTCAATGGGAAGGATGACATCCCCTATATTATGGAAAACAAAACATGTTTGAAACCACCAATCAGTATATGAATAGATGGGACTAGTATATGAATCACCAATATATAATAGTTCTTTGGGATGTTGCCCCAAATCCGAAATTCCGGAGATCATTACAACATGGGAATAGATGGGAATCGTATATTAACATATGGTTGGTAGTTTGAATAGCCAACAATTGATCGTTTGAATAGTGACTAGGCTGTAAGAACTGGGAGTTCGTCCTTCCACAAGGAAGAACTGCATATGTTCAACACATATGGCCTTTTGTGGATTTCTATGTCTTGTTGTCATGGCATGTCATGGCCAAATGGCCGTAAACGGGGGGTATACACCATATCTGAAACATGTTTTCATACGGAGTCAGCGCCTAGGGGGCGCCTCATCCGGATCATCACTGCTGATTTGCCAATGTCATGCTTCGGTCATGGGCTTAGAAGTGGATTATACCCGCCCAGATTGATCCCCAGCCAGTATAATTTCTTAAGGAACAGATGGGAAAATGATGGAACATGAATAAACATGATGCTAAGCCAGTGGATCGGGCTGAATTGCAACAATTCAGTAGCTGAAATAAGGTCAACTTGGGGATACGAAGGGGACTCCCATTTCCAGCCATTATTCCAGTGACGTCTAAGTGAGGTCATGATCAAATTCATCCGGCATTATAGATGTTTTGCCCATTAAAACCTCCATTTCTGGAGGATCTTCCCACTTAAATGCCCATTTATATGGGATTTCCCAGCAAAAATCATGGATTTGTCATGTTCAAATTCATCCAGATTATACAATATTTATACCTACATGTTCCATTAATATCCCTATCATATTCCATTCAGAACGCCTCTACCGCGATTGGACCATCTCTACCGCAGCCTCGTCCTCACGTTTCAGCTTGCCAGCCGATTTGGACCTGGAGTCCGTCCGACAGCAAGGTAAATGGCTAAGACTCAAAATTGGAACCAAAATGATTGGGAAACAAGAGGCAAAACACATAGTATCACTTAATCATCCTGGAGTGAATATGGCATAATTTGCCCCGTTGATGTTTCTTGGGGTGGGTTTATAGTTTCTTTAAATGGAGGTTTCTTAAAATTGTGGATCTCCAAGTCATCATGGGCTTAAATACTAAAATGAACTAATGACTTGGATGATTTAGGGGTACCCCAATTGTAGGAAATTGCCATATATATATGTATACATCTTTATAGTCATCCTGGAGTAATTAGATAGAATACGGAAACTAAAACCAATACAACAATGGAAATGAACATGATTGGCATGGTGATATTCCATCCACTTCAGCATGACTATATATATATATAATACTATATATAATGGTTGGTTCAAATTGATTCAAGCATATTTGCTTTCAAGACCGTCCGGCTTTGGGGGTAATATGTGTTTCTCTTTCTTCTGCCATTCCCATTTTGGCAAAAAAAGTGCATACACAGTGATTACTACCGATACAGATTGAAACAAATCCAGCCTAAATCCCCTAGACGACTTGCAGCAGCACATTTCTGTATGGTACTTGTGCTTGAAGCTCTCATACCAAAGTTTCGTAGCTTGGAGTCAAAGGTAAGACGTTGATGATTGACCAACTTTATAGTCTTATAAACGAGTATTGGATAATTGATGATTCTATGATCATGCAAAGATTGTGAACCCATGGGCGATCCGTAGAATTCAAAGCAGATCGGCCTGCAAGGCCCTAGGTTTGACCATGTTTGATCCATAGCCACGTGGCAAAACGTGCCAAAATAGGGACCCTTGAAAAACCCAAACATCAAGTGATTCCGACTCTCAAAAGTATCGCCATCCCCAAAACGATGACATTCAACGGTATTTCGAGGAGGGTATAGATATGTAATAATTACAGTAATTACCCTCTGGTAATTTAACATAGCTATTGAAAATGGCCATTTATAGTGGATTTTCCCATTAAAAATTGTGATTTTCCATAGTTATGTTAAATTACCAGAGGGTACATATTTCATCATATTTCCACCTTTCGGACTTTTCTATTTTGGGGTTGAGGTCACGTTGGAGTTTTGGCCGGGGATTCCAAGCTTTCTCCGAGGAGATTGGGCCCGGGCAATGCTGTTTGGCGAAGTCGATTCACCTGGCACGTCCCAAACGTTTCAGATCTATTCACATTTATAGGGGTTTAGTTTGCTTTAGTAATTGCAATTGTATTTGAAATTATCAATACCTCAACTACTCAGCGTTGTGCCTAGTGGACATGTATGGAAATGTGGTACAGTATAACTTTAGTGGAAGTGATGGGAAGTGACAAGCAGCAAGTTTGGTCCAATGGTCCGACGTGCCACGGGATCATCAGAAAAGATGGTCAGACGTCATAGGCTTGGCTTTGTCTGAAAAATGTCGTGCACAAAAAAAAATACTGATTAAAAAAAACAAGAAATCCCTAGAATGGAATGGCCATGTGGCCTCATTTTTAGGTGGTCTATCGAGTCTATCCCACTTGTCCATTGTGAACACAGCCGATATCCTCATGAATCTGATTGGTTCCCAGCTGTCCTGCTAAAGGTTGAACATTTTAATTGTTTGGCATCAACTACCCAAACAAAGTCTAGGGAAAAAACGAGCATATCAATATCTTTAAAAGAAAAGTTTGACATAATAATAATATATATATAATTATATATATAATTATATATATAATTATATATATAATTATATATATATAATTATATATATAATATTCATAATTATCTATGTTCTATCTGTAAATTATATAACTAATTAATACTGGTCAACTCAAGTAGTTTGCTTATCTAATCAGACGGCCTCAGACGGCCCCAGGTCCGTGCTGGAGACCGACTGTCTGGACCGCCTCAGGAAGGCAAGGCGTAGCATTGCCCCCTTGGGACTTGACATTTTCATTGGGATTTCCATGGGAATTTCACGAAAAACATGGCGATGTCCGTGGGAATTTCAACCGGACCTCGTGGGCTTGGGCTTGGGCTTGGCTCATCCGGATCTGTCAATGTTGCCATGACAAAATCCTGGGAGAATGACAATGCCCTAAAAGATCCTTAGATTGTACAGAACAACTAAATTGTCGGACAGCAATTTAGGGATCTTTTAAGGCATTGAGCATGGAATTGCTATTGTTCCTAATATTGTTCTGTACAATTTAAGATTGTCATATGTATAACATAGACCCGGGCAAGCCGGCGGCGGAAGTTTCCCAAACATAAATGACCTATAGTTCAAAGACACCCTGTCCCGACCGTGTCCTTCCCTCGACACTCCACACCTCACACTGCA
>Ga0126342_10002113_pt1 | contig 30152 bp, 21 predicted proteins | sample Cyp1metagenome_FD_92528 | JGI IMG/M metagenome (GOLD analysis project Ga0126342, IMG submission 92528) | Coral microbial communities from Lord Howe Island, Old Settlement Bay, Australia - Cyphastrea 1 metagenome | ecosystem: Host-associated > Invertebrates > Cnidaria > Coral ...
GTAGGCCACACGGATGCGTGGGGCACCCTTTGTTCCTCGCACAGCTCGAGCCCCGCCCTATCGGCAGGCATACAGTCTCATGTTATGTCAAAAGGATCATGCAAGAAACACCTGTCATTGCACTAACATAAAGGGGGTATATTGATGGGATCCATGGAGCACCATATATAGCAGCACCATGGATCCGTCATGGGTATATATATATATATATCATATGCAACCCATGGTGCTGGAATATTTACCAACATTTATCCCATAAATCACCCAGTTTTGTAGGTAAATATACTATACATGGAGCATATGGGTATGTATACATAACATGAAAGCAATTTCGTTGATTCTTGAATCTCCAAAAAACATTGGGGTTGAGCAAATGTCTATCAGCATTTTCACCAAACATGGGGATTGAAATCAGCTGAAATAAGGATCTTCACCAACAGTAATATAGGCATCTGACCAACAATTTCACTGGCATGTACATGGATCTATGAACCAACTAGCCATCTTTGCTTGTTCTTAATCCCTATCGCTTGGTGATGAACCTTCAGTTGGCGATTTGTTGTCAAGATGTAGCCACAGCAGGTTTGCATGTTACAATATATAATATAATGTTATCCTATCTTAGTCACTTAGTCCCCACTTCGACTATAAATCCCATGTTTTTTCATAGACAAACCCAATCGACTACCATCTGGTTATGACTAACAGTTCGCCATGGAAAATCCCTCAAAAATAAATGGAGGTTTATAATTAGCTGGGAAAATCATCGACATTTCGATCTGTGGGCCATGGCTTCCATGGCTCCTCGTCTTCAGCTGATCTAGGGAGATCTGGAGCTTGGAGGCCTTCTGCAGACCTGAGATTTTGGAGACAAACCGGATTCACATGGATTAACCTCTGGTAAACGTTAACAAAAAACTGATGGGAAAATCACCACGTTTCATGGGAAAAATCACTATTTCTTTGGCAATTCGTTCCATAGTTATGTTAAATTACCAGAGGGCGACCATCAAAAATGGTGGAATTTACCATCACAAATGAAGCATCAAAAATGGCGCTATTAATGGTGGCATTGACCATCACTTAAATGGTGCTATGGCTATGATATGAATGGGAATGTGTTCTTGGGAAAATCAATGGGAAAGCCTCCAGAAATAACCTTTTGAGAAGCCCGGTAAGTCATCGAACATTATAACTGTTAGTTTCCAAGAAGTCCGGGATATTGGCGCTAACCATTGGCGGCTGATTTTAGAAGCCGGAGAAAAACCAGCAAAACATTGGGAGTTTAACCCAAAATGATGGTGACACAGCCAGGCATACTCTCCGTAATTTAACATAGCTATTGAAAATGGCCATTTATAGTTGATTTACACATGAAAAATGATGATTTTCCATAGTTATGTTAGTTTACCAGAGGGTATATAGCATTATACAACTTCAAAAACCATCCAAAACAAAGGATATCAAGCCTCCAACAAGAATGGTGATATAGATGCTAGAACAAAGCTTAGGTGTAGATACCCTTCACAAACATCTTCTGAAGAAAATGGGGATGGGTCAAAATGCTATCAGCACCTTGGTGTTTCTGAACGTTCATCCAGCCTGTCACATCGGCTTGTCGACGAAAATACGGGACAAAAACCCCCAATCATGGCAAGTTTGTTGATATTGATCTGGGTAAATTACAATATTTCACCAACCTGAAATAAGGCTATTTTGGGATGCTTTCCCTCATTAACCATGATTCCAGGGCTCGGGAGAACGACGTGAGGTCGTGATGAAATTTACCCAGATTCATGCAAGGTGGTGCCCCATAATTAGCTAAGTTGGTTTATAACTCCCATAACTATGGTTTATGGCAGATATAACGAACTAGTTAATGGGGTTTATAAACCAACAAACATCACTGGGGGGCACCATCCTGTGGTTCAATTCATTATAAAACATCAAATTTGAGATCCCCGATTTTCAGACCTTTGACCCATCACCAAATGGTGATTGAGGCGACTCTGACGATTTTCTCCAAGCATCCCGGTTCTCGGGCTGCTCTGGGGCCGACAGAATCCTACCACATCCTACCCGTATCCAGCGGTATTACGGATCATAGTTGGGTCAAGTTTGGACCATAACTTCCCAACTATGGATACCAAAAAGACCCAACTGAGTAACCTAAGATAAACATAGATGAACCAAGTCAGTGTAGACTTACCTGGTTGGTGGCTTCAACCCCTCTGAAAAATATGAGTCAATGGGAAGGATGACATCCCATATATCATGGAAAAGAAAATTCATGTTTGAAACCACCAACCAGTTACCATCGATTTTGAGGATTTACCACACATTTTACCATGGTTTGGGGATCCCGCTGCAGCCACCACTGGGATCTCCTAGCGGGCTGCCACTGCAGGTGACAAGGGCGAAGCACTTCGCCCCGAGTGGAGACTTTCAGCTCCTTCCAGTGGAAGGCATGGAAGATCATGGAGGATAGAGATCAATACCTATAAATCACCATAGTTTTTGGTATAACTTATGGTAGAACCAATACAGAACCAATACAGAAAAATATATCATTACCCTGAATTCACCATGGACCAGGGACCGCATTTGAACAGGAACAAAAAATCGGCTATGGATCAATACCTATGGATAACATGTTTTTTGAGAGTAAACATGCCCAAACTTACCAGCGTTGTCTTGATATGAAAACCAACGGGGGGCTGACACGACACACCCCCTCTTTGCCGCGTCATTGATGACAATTTTGAGCACCTTTGCACCCTTTTAGGCTGCCAGTCGCCACTACTGAAATCAGTGGTCCAATGATTTTTGCTACCCTCTGGTTATGACTAACATGCCATGGAAATGTCGATGATTTTCCCAGCTAATTATAAACCTCCATTTATGTTTGAGGGATTTTCCATGGCGAACTGTTAGTCATAACCAGAGGCTACCCTCTGGTAAATTAACATAGACCCTGGCAGTCATCGGGGTTGGAAGACTAGTGAAACCATTAAAAATTGGTGATTTTCAGGGTCTATGTTAATATATTGGAGGGTAGTATATTCCACAATTAATGGTGCCTGGTTGCACTAAAATGGCACTTAAGGTACTTTTCCGTGGGCCTGAGGCGGCCTGGGACTTTCCTAAGTAGATATATCTATCGTTAATGAGGGTTATAAACCAACAGCTATAAATATGGTTATACCACTAAACACGACTTTTTTTTCACACCATCAAGCAGCCATTCAACATCCATTGATTAAACACTATCAACAGGGGTTGGTAAATGTCCTAATTGAACATCACCCAACTATTGGGGATATAATCACCAACAAATACTTGAAAGTGATGTTCAAAATCCCCAAAACAGGACATTTACCAACCCCTGATCAAACACTATTAAACAGCCATTAAACACCCCATGTCAATCACAACTTTCGCATGTCGACAATGTCGGGCCCCCGCCTGTCAGGGCTGCGACCTCTAAGAGTCGCACGCCGCTTTGCAGCCGTGAAGATAAGTCCTGCTATCAGAAATCACTCGTGAAGATAAGTACAGGATGGTGCCCCCCAGTTATAAGCTGGTTTATAAAGCCCATTAACTATAGTTATATCTGCCATAAACCATAGTTATGGGAGTTATAAACCAACTTAGCTAACTATGGGGCACCACCTTGTATGTTTTTCTGTATACTTCACTAGTCTAAATTTCATGATTTCACTAATCTGAAACTTGCAGCCATAAAAGGGGATGATTCCCTATACTAACCATGATTCCAAAGAGGTCGCAGTGAGGTCGTTCTAATTTACCCAAACTAGTATATGCTATATATATATATTATATACACATTGTGTATATGCATATATGTATATATATATATATATGATATATACCTATATATTGAATATATTCCATATATGTATATAGTGTCATAGACAATGGAATTCTGTGTATTCAACTGTACAAATACATAATATATATATATATATATATGGATAGAACACATTTTCTATGTGCAAACTGTATATGGTTGTATAGGTCTAAAATATGTTTTGAACATACATATGGAGCATACCCACAAGTCCCTTCAAAAACTGCAATATAAAACTGGTTGGTGGTATACCTACCCCTCTGAAACATATGAGTTCGTCAGTTGGGATGATGAAATTCCCAATATATGGAAAGTCATAGAATTCCATGGTTCCTTAAACCACCAACCAGAAAAGGAATCCTTTCATGAAGCCTCTTCAAATGGCATGTGGCTCCAGGGGTCTGTTGGAGTTGTCGTATGGTGAATGATGGTGAATGCTTAGCGAATTGTGTGGGGCTAACAAAAACGTAACTATAAAGCAAACTAAACATGGGCCGCCCCAGGAAAACCTCGCAAACAATAAAAACATGAAATTCCCACGTGACAGACCTCAACAAAAATGATTTTGGGGTCAGGCGACCTTTTTTTGTCTGGATAACCTGTTTTCCCTTGGGTCTGCGTTGAGGAAATGGCCATTTCGAGGAGGACTCTCCTGCCGATTTCAGCAGGTGTCCTCAGGTGTGAGATCACTGGCACCATGTTTTGGCTAGCTGAAGTGCGCTATGTTTTGCGGCTTCAAATACCCTATGTTTCAGCTCCTCTCGAAAGTCTTCAGCAATTGACTTGGCCTGGTGAAAAATTTCGAGCTCAGAGTGAGGACTGGGTAATTCCTCAAAGGTATTTTTAACAGATGGGTAAAATGGATATGTTGTGCAATGGAAGTGGATCAGCTGTTTCCTTAAAACATGTTTTTGCCCGGCAATTTTCTCATATTCAACGGATCGTCTAAAGATATTGAAGAGAACATCAACAGGAAAGCATATGTTTCCTTATCAAATACGGAGGAGTGATGTGATTTGCCTTACTGGGACCTATTGTGAAACATGTTCAAACCAAAAAGGTTAACCATAATGATGCAACCAATCTGGTTGATCGATCAGAGGAATTGTGGCAAAAACAAATGATATGTTCTTTTAAAAAACAAAACAACTGCGGAAGAGGCATGGTAAGCAACCGTGGGTCCCCAAAGTTTGCTGCCTTACTCTGTGTTTATCTCATTGGGCCATATCATTCTCCAGATAACAAAAAAACACATGCTGTTTCAAACGCTTTAAACTTTAAACGAACTGAATGTGGGCATATGTTTGTCATGATCTTCTCGGTACAATGTGGGGGCCCCATATCGATAGCTAACTTGGTGAGCACAACTCCAGTTTCACTATGTCACGAGTCACGATGGTTTTTGATACGCAAATAACTGTAGTTGATACTGTAAGGTTTATAAGCCGACAAAGGTAACTAGGAGGGGCCCACTTTGTATAATTATCCATGATAATCATCTATAATCGGAGTGACCTTCGATATACCATTAGTAGCAGCTATACTATTAGTACACACAGACCCCGAGGTTTGCCCAAGAACAGAATAGCGTAAAAAACAATATGTTTTCTTTAACCACCCCCGTATTGCATTTAATTGACGATCTTCAATAGGGGATGAAATATCCCCCCGGGCAACTATTACACTAATGGAAGATCTTCTATAGGGGATCAAATCTCCCACCCCCTGCACCTATTGCACTAATGGAAGATCTTCAACAAGGGATCAAAACTACCACCCCATGGAACAAGTATATAATCATCATCATCATCATCATCATCATGGTTTGCCCGGACGCTCGTTGGGAGTCCGGGAAAACCAAAAAGGGTCTTGCCGTTTTTTCGGAGCATATTCGAGTATTTGATACACGCTATTCATAGACACGTTTCATCTACCCATAGGATCCATGTATGGTATATAATTGTATGCTAACATGACTGGGGTATATTGATGGATCCTATGGTGAAAAATGGTGATTTTCCATAGCTATGTTAAATTACCAGAGGGTATCATATCCCATAGGATCCATGGTGCTGGTATATATGCTAACATGACTGGGGTATATTGATGGGATCCATGTTACCATCTATAGCATAGATGGATCCGTCATGGGTATAGTGATGTCACCACGCTCCTCCTCTTCCGCTGCATGCAAGGCTTCGCTACGGTGAAGCCGACCACTCTGGCGCGCGTGCCTGAAATCCAGAACTTGGGGATGCCTGAAATCAGGAATGGGAGAACACCTATAGTCTACCCTTTATTTAACATGGCTATGGAATGTGGCCCATCTATAGATAATATAATATATAGTAATATGTATATATATATATAATTTGATGATTTGCCCATGACAAATGACAATTTACACCGATTTACCTATTACCAGAGAGTACCTTGTGAATGGGGGGATGAACGTCCATCTTACAGCTATTTTGACATGTTTTTCCAACCTGGAAACTAGGCTAACAGGGTCAACAGGGTCATAGACATGTCACAAGAATATTACTGGAATTAATTTTGGCTGGGCAATTATTGCAAACCGTTTCAGAAGTGGAGAAGTGGCTAATATTGTTGATGCATATCATGATCTATATTACTTGACCTACTGAGGAATGTCGGAAACCCATACACCTCTTTTTGGGGATGACGGGTATGATAATATGAGATTCAATACCCAGCAAATGGATCCAAATGGTCAAATGAGGCAAATGGGGTACGTTTATAAGTGGGTGTACATGTTTAAAAGAGTATATGGGCTAATTCTAGTATAGTAGCTAATCTACTTCAGATATGTGTATATATATATAGCAACACTGCTAAGCACTTCTGAAATATTTTGATGAGCCAGCTAAATTCCCGAAATTTCCCAAAGATCAAGTTTGTTTCAACTTCCCAGTCATTTTGTTGGGGTAACCATTTGGATCATCAATTTTTATTGACATTGAGCTAGTGCCTAAGCCCATCTCGAACGACCGATGATCAACTTGATATTGTGGAAAGCATGCAGAGTTCCTCTACATGGGAACTGGACAACTGGGCTGGCTCATTTCGAGGGGATAGATACTCAGAATTCCTGGCTCCAAGGAGTTCAATATCAATCGCCAGCCAAGAATACCAGTGCAATAGAGATTGTCTTCCTAGTCTTGGGCATGAACATTGGACAAGGCCCTCCAGTCATCAAACATGACTGGGTGAAAAACCTTAATCTCCACCGTGAGCTAGTCCGTATTTGTAAAAGAGGACAATCCGTTGTCATCTTTGTTTACAGAAAGGGTCAATGGATAGTGAGTGACTTCTATCCCTTGACATATCGCATTGAAAAATGGGATATTGATGTTCCAGTGACAACACATTCACTAGCTGTAGCTTGACCAACATTTCCAGTATCCAAATAGGTTTTGTACTCGGTGACATGTTCTCGGACAGCTGACAGCTCCTTTTAGTATACGTAGTTTCACGTCAAACCTGAAGAGATCTTGAAAATTGACATACATAAATTAGAATATTTCACTCACCTGAAGTGTTCGGTTATTTTGGGATAGTTACCCCAAAACCTAAGCATTACCCAGATGGTATATACCATGATTTCTATGATTTCACCATGATTCCAGGATCCCGCTGAGTTCACCCGCCATGCCCATGCAGTGCTGCGCAAATTGCCGGGGAGGGCCTCGCAGCGCGGAGCGCCGGAGCACGGATGAGATCCAAATGGCGCCTCGCAAAGTTTAGTATGTATACTGCATATGAATATGTATGTATATAAATACGAAGTTATATAATATTATATATAATTATATATATAATTATATATAATTATATATATATATGTATATTAATACAGCTACATAACATAAATTGATCCATACATAACAACAGGTTACAGTGCTGATTTCTATCTCCCGACCCGTGGTGAATGGTGCCTCTTATTCACCGGGGGAAGGGCCCATCCCCCTGAACCTGGGACCGATGGGTAACCCTCAATCAACTGGCGCTCGGTTTGTGGTTGATTTGTGGAAAATCTCTGGCTATTTAACATAGCTATGGAAAACCAAAGGAAAACCATAGGAAAATTGTGGTTTAATGGGATTTAATGGAAGTTTACCCTCTGGTTATGACTAACAGTTTGCCATGGTTTTTCGATGGCTCTAATCGAAATAGATGTTTTCCCAGCGACACCAACCTCCATTTATAAGGGGTTTTCCATGGCTATGTTAAATAACCAGATGGTAATCCCGCAAGTTGTAGCTAAGAAACACTGCCGAGGGTTCGTAGGATGTCTTCCACATCGTGCAGTAGTCGCCATTTGTCGCCCTGACGCCGGCAGGAATGAACTCTTTGCTTTCGGATATGGAAGGGTTGGGGGTCCCAGACATGGCAAATCTCCATTGCCCTGCTTCAACCTAGGAAAAACCATACAGACCACCACGGTTTCTCCGTGTCCAAGGGAATGTGAAATAAAAGAGATTGCTTTGAGATTTGGAGATAGCAATTTGAGAAACCTGACGTTGTAGAAAGGGGTACCTTTAAGAACATGACAGCCTCAGAATGACAGCCAGTGCACGAAGGGTTGAGTACAAGGATAGGGGGCAGATTTAGGGACTATTCAGATACTTGGACATCACATTCACCGACTGGATTTCATATGACTTCCTACCTTTTGAGTGTATTCGATTGCACAATGTTTTACGATTCATGTATTTCATGTTCATCTGATTTTTTGGTATTTCAGATGAATCATGGTGTTAACCATGAAATACCATGAAATTAAATGACATGTTTTGCTTTCACATACGTCACATTTTTTCGTGTTTCGCGTACAACCAACCACCACGCTCCGTTCACCCAACCCGGTGGCCTGGCGTGTGGAGGACATGAACTTCTGCCTTAAAGCCGCAATGAACGTGGAGATTTCTCTAGAAAAAAATGCGCATGTAAAATTGTTTTAATATGTCTGACAATCAAAATCAGAACAATGATGAGCAATGTATATATATATATATATTTATAATTATACATATATATATATGTGTGTGTGTGTGCTATCAATGCCTCCAAGAAAATAGATCTGTCTACTTTCTTTCCGTTGGAACACCTCTAGGGTTTGTGGGAGTTTCTAAAGTCAGTTGTGATGCTTCCAAGAGATGTACAGAGCAGCAGGTGCAATCCGTGGGGGATCGCAAGCCACACTGATCCGCAATGAGGTTTCCAACTATACAGGATGCGGCCCCCAAGATAGCTAAGTTGAGATATAAGTGGCTTAACTATGGTTTATGATAGATATAACTACAGTTAATGGAGTGTATAATGGTTTATAAACCAACTTATAGCTGGGGGGCCCCATCCTGTCTATGTATATATATATAGGCTACTAAAAGTCACAATCTGCCATCTGCTCAATGTTCGTTGAGATGTCTCACCATGTAAAAACCCTCCGGTACCATACCAATGGACAATCCACCATTTATAGGTGATTTACCCATGAAAAAAAAAATATAGATAGATGTTCAATTCCCATGTTTGATTACCAGTGGGTACAAGGTGAGGCCCCCTACTTACGATAGCTAAGTTGACGCACATAGTTTGGTTAACTTACGGGGCTTCACCTTGTAAGTGGTTCATGACATATATATATATAGATAGATAGATAGATAGATAGATATTCATATTATTATGCAGATATACTTAAGTGGGAACACATATATATATATATATAACTGGGTTATAAACATGTATAAACCCCTATATCCCATATGCTCCATGGTGCTGGAATATGAATCACAACATTTACCCCATAAATGACCCAGTTTTGTAGGTAAATAACGGTAAATATACCAGCACCATGGGTTGCATATGGGTATCCCATCAACTATAGCAATAAATATGATAGCCATTGATAAACCCAGCTATAAATTGGTAATAAGCCCATGGTCCCCGGGGGCTCCCCAGGTTCCGAGCATGGCGTTGGTCAAGCGCCCGGCGGCCAACGCAGCACTGGACAGGCTGATGCCAGGCCTGATGTCACCAAAATGTCAAACAAAATTGGGGGAATAGATTATCAATGGATTGCTTTAAGAAAAAAACTAGAACCTTCATACATTTCATGAGAAAATCGATGGTTTCCGGTTAAAATGTTCCCTTAAGCCAATCCGTTGAGATTATTGTTGCTTTTCATTCTCTTCGAATCCCTTCTTCCTAAATAGCTAAACCATGCTAAACCTTCCAAATGATAAAACCCATGGCTAGTTTTGATTGGGGTGTATTTCGTATTTTGGGTGAGAAACTTGCCCCTAATATTCATTCAAAAACTAAAAATCAAAAAGATACTACTGAAATTTGTTCGCTTTCAAAATCGAAAAAAAAATAACATCTAATAAACATATTGCCAGAAATTGGATTTCGAAGCTCTCCCCTAAGATTAAATGTAAAACCTCTATTTAAAAAAACACAGACCCTAATAAACCACCCTGGGGTCAACTAGTTTTTATTATTATAGGGGGTGAAACCGTCAAACTGGACCTTGACGTTTAAATTGTTTTCTAAAGGGGATGAATTAAATATCAAAATAATATCTGAAATTTCCCAAAACGAACAATATGTTTCGTTTTTGTGTTCTTTAGAGGATGTTTAGTCATAGGAAGAATGGATTAAGCTATAAGAAACAATTCCCCAATTGTGGTTTATTGTTGGATATGGTCTACTCCTATTTGGGATGATTTTAAAAACCCCACCAAAAAGCTAGAAAAGTGGTTAATTCACATCCTGGAAACAGGTTACTATCTTTTTGGGGGTTACTCAAGCTATATGTTGTTTCTTTCTGCTTGAAAAAACCGTGTTTGAACATGTCCTACATTTTTGTTTGTTTTTTTATTGTCCATTTTGAAACTGGTTTCATCGGTCAATTTTCAATCAAGCTATCTGAGTTCATGGCAAATCGGCTTGGCTGATTGACGAAGGTAATCAACCATTGCAATCATCTATGCAACTAATGAGTATCGATCTATTATGATTTACCAATGTATCACGCATTTATCAATGTATCATTATTCATTGTTTATCCATAGCTTATCCATTGATCAATCAATAAATGGCCTCTAAACCATTGGAATCATCTACTGATGGATCATCCATTTGTATATTCATGTTATATATATACATATATACATGTATGTATATATATATATGTATATGTATATATATATAGACGTATGTGTGTGTGCGTGTTCGTCTACATCTATCCACCATCATTGATCACCCATGTGTTCGTCAGAGAACTGCCAGGTGCCCTTGAGGATTTGCTGAAGATCCCCAGTCGAGCTGGACACCTCGCTGAGGTGGACGACTCTACGGTGGGATTTTCTACGGTGGTTTTCTACGGAAGTTTTCTACGGGATGCCAATGTGGGTAAAACAGTAATGAACCACCCATTTGGGAATGGTTTATGGTGATTTGGGGGATGGTTTATTATTGTTTTACCACATGATTGCATCATTTGTTGGCTTTTGAGCACAAAAAAAAGTGGATGACTTTTAAATACTCTCTATTTACATTTTTTAGATAATTATGACAACATATGACAACCACAAACAAGTTGGGCTGGGAATGACAATCAGGAGATGGGCATGTTCAAATTGAACATGATGGAATATATTGATTTCACATTTGACCCCTTTTTGTGGAAACAAATGGGCCGGGAACGACACTATTAATATATGAACCTACAGGCATTGATTCAATTGATCTGGGGTTTGATGGAGCTCATGAATGTGTTTAAATGTGAAGCATCAACCATGGTGGATAACTTTTCACCATCGAATTGTTGAGGTGGGCGAATGACAATCATACATGCATTTATCAGGAAAGATGGTAATGGAAAATTATATATATATACAACCATCATGTACTGTACAAAGACCATCAACATGCTTTGTGAAAACTGGAGATGTTGAGGATTCTAAGAAACTGAAAGACCAAGACTGGATGATTGAGAGGGATTGCCATTCCCACTTTTGGCCATGATAATCCTTCAAAATATCCCAACATATTGAGAGGGATACTTGTGATTGCAGTTCCAATGAAAAGAAAACAAAACTGTTTGGTGGTTTCAACCCCTCTGAAAAATATGAAAGTCAGTTGGGATTATTATTCCCAGTACATGAAACATCATAAAATTCATGTTCCAAACCACCAAGCAGATAATTAATCATTGTTATAGGAATTGGATCCTAACTTATGGTGCTTATTACCATGGTTTTTACCCATGGTTTCACCCCAATTTCAGCCCCAACTCATCAAGAACCAGTTTTTTTTGATCTCAGAACCCGGCTGACTCATCTGCGCCTCAATTGGAAGCTGGCAGCTAGGGGTAACATCATATAAGTAAAACAAACCAGATCAATTGATATGGAACTTTCCTAATATACCCCTAAATCATTCATTTTCAGAGGAATTTCCCTTCTAAATCAACCATTTTTGGCTCTCAGCATTTATGGAAACCCCCATGTTTGGTTCGAAATACTTTTAGCCTTCACAGATCTCCAAACCAATGCGCTGAAAAAATTCAGATGGAAATCTGGGGTTCCCAGCGCCGAGGACTGCCAATGCTCATCGTTGTCTCCGGTTCGGTCGGCTCGGTCTCAAGCTCGTTGGATGCGGCAGATCTGCTGGATCTGACCGCATCAACGTCGCAAAGGCCAATGGTCTCAGCGACGAATCGAGGTGTGAAACGGATAGAAACGGATAGAACATGGGGATGGGTCAAAACCCTGGTACCTAGTGAACCCCAAAATAGCTGGTAAATGGATGTTCATCCCACTAAAAATGTATCTACAGGTATTGACCCATACCCGCCCACATGTGAGACTTTTCTAGCTACTACTGCGCAGCTATAAATCAAAAAACTGGCATCCATCTTGAATGTGAGTTCCATACCCAAAAAATCCCAAAAAAAGGACTCTCGAAGGCCTCGGCCCTGATTGTGAAAATTTAGGCACCTTTGCCCCATGTAAAGTATGGTAGTGATTTTGTGTTTGATTTAGGTGTTTCGTAGTTGTCTCGGGAGATGGAACGATCAATACGTGAATGCATTATTTATATATATATATGCATAGTAGGTGAATCAATGAACCAATGAATCAATGAACCAGTGAACCAATGAAACACTTAATCAGTAAATCAATGATGCAATGGATCAATGAATCAACGGCTCAGCTCAACGAATCAATGGACCGATGGATCAGTCAATCACGCAGTGAATCAACGAACCAGTCAATGAATCAACGGTTCAATGAAGACATGCATCAAAAAAACAAATAGTCAATGAATCAACAACCAATGAATCAATGAATCGAAGAAACAACGAGCCAACGAAGCAATGACCCGATGAGTCAGTCAATCAAACAGTCAATGAACCAATGAACCACTGAACCAACGAATCAATGAATCAGCGAATCACTGATGCAAAAAGTCAACGAGCCAATGAATCAATGAGTCATTGGGTCAAGGAACATGTGAACCACTGATTCAATGAATCAATACATGATCAGATGAACGAATCAATGAATGGATGGATGAGTGGGTGCTGAGCTACTTCTTGACTGAGCGACCTCTTCGCTGAGGTATACCTCTTCTCTCAGCTGCTTCTTTAAGCAGCCTCATATCTGGGCGCGGAGCCGTTCAATGCGTTTAGCAACCTCAGCTGCAATCCCACAAAGCAGGAGCGTCGCAGCATCGCAGCGGATTTTCTGCGCTGCGGCCGTGTCAATGCATTTTTTTGTCACAGCCGGTTGCAACCCGAAAAGCAGGAACGTCACATCAGATCGACCAACGTTCGTGCAGCGTCAACAGTGCGGAATTCACCACACAAATCCGGCGCGACTCCGGCCATTGTTCTGCGATTTTCTTTTGTGAAATCGAGCTCTCGGTATGCAGTCCCGTGCGCATTTTTCCGCCCTCAACTTCCAAAGGTGCTCCGAGACCGCCAATTGTGGACAACTTTCCCAGATCGAGGCTTGAACCTGCGGAAACAGAGACCCTGATTCCCGCCCAAAAGTGTTTTCACCGGTGCATTCACAGCTCCCGAACTGCTAAACTTCCCAACTTTTGATGATTGGTGGTTGACATGATGGTGTGAATGCTAACCATGACCATCGTCCGTAACTCGGAAGTGTTCCAACTAAACTTCTTTTGATGATACGTATGTAAATTGTATGGATAGATATGATATGGTATGTAGATCGGATGAATGGACAGATTGATATGGTCTGATCTGATGTAATGTTATGTCATATTACATAGTATGATATGTGTGGATAGTATGATATATGTGCATGCCATCTATCTGTATACTGTATACATGCACTATCAACATGTGTATATGAATGTATATATGATGTCGATATATGTTGTATTTATATATATATATATATACATAGATACACATCATATATATATATATATCATATATATGATACATATATATATATATATATACCCGATATTACACAATATTACACAATAGATTATACGTCATTAGGGATACAACCGGGATGCACTCCTTAAAAAAAACGTATGTTTTATATCAGCAAAACTGCCGCCATCTGCCGGCAGCTCTCTGAGTCTCCAGCCTCCCAGCTCTTTCGCCTCTCATCGTCGTTCACCTGGACGGGTTTTTCCAAGGAAAAAAGGCCCGATTTAAACCACTTGTAACTGGCCAACAAAATGGTTATAAATGTGGTTATTATTCCATAAAAAAATTGTTATAAATGTTAAAACATGGTTATAACATGTTATAAATGTGGTTATTTTTTTACATGTTACAACTGACTTAAAACTGGTAAAGGGCCATAACTGTGATCCATGTGAACTGCCCAAAACCAGCGATGCAAAAATCTTTTTAGTTCCTAGGAAATGTCAGGTACTTACCAAAGATATTCCCAACATTTCCCAACTCTGGGACAAGCTTCTCTAATTTCCTGTTTAGTGGTTCAGCTACCCATATGAAAATCAATTTGGATCATCATCTCATTTGTGAAACGTGCAACTTTATTGAAACAGCCAACCAGGAATTGTAGTCTGAACGCCCACACACCATCACATATAAGGGATGCAATTTCTGTGAGAGTTCCGGATCTGTCGTGAAACTTCGGTGAAGTAAAAAAAATGCCGTGAACCCCAGGGTTCAAGCTCAACACAGGGACGCTCTGTGCATGGAGGGTTGTTTTGTATCCAATGATTCCTGGTTGGTGGTTTTAACCATCTTGAAAAATATGAGTCAATGGGTTTCGGATGGCATCCCATGTACGAAATGGAAAATATGGAAAATATGGAGAATAAAAATTCATCTTTGAAACAACCAACCAGATTCAAGATGTCACCCCCAGATAGAAACATCAAATCCAACGCCAAGAGGCTTTGCTTTCTGTGGACTTACTGGATCGCTCCGATCGCTTCCTTCTCAAGCTGATCATTACTGGAACCCGAAAATGTGTTTTTTTTAATATATTGCTGTAATGTCGTGCTAGTATCTACTTTTTCGCATACTATAGCCAATTAATAATTCGGATAGCTGTTCCGAATGGAATTGCAATTCGAACATGTTTGAGATCACCAGTTTTTCACATGGATTGTCCAAATGCATTGCAGAAAAGGCGGCCGAAAGTCAAGGAAACTGATGGGCAATGGCTTCGGGGTTGGGATGTTGGGTATATGGAAGTTTCCTAAAATGGTGGATACCCCAAAACCAGAGGTTTCAATACTAAAAAACGGACTAATTGTGGATGATTTAGGGGTACCCCTAGTTTAGGAAACCTCCAATAAGTCTTGCAATGACTTCTCCAATAAATTCAGCATTTACTCTCCTTTTCTGGGACAAAATCTCTCTCTGACATTGCTTCACATGGCAAATTTTCCGCACGTGTCCGTGTTTGCTTTGCTTCACCCATTTCGATCTCTTCAGCATGGGTCAAAAAGATCAAATTGATAGCAACTACCCTCTGGTAATTATAGTTATTGAAAATGGCCATTTATAGTGGATTTTCCCATTGAAAATGGTGATTTTCAATAGCTATGTTAGTTTACCAGAGGGTAACCATGAAACTGGCTGGTTCGAGGGGGCGGCCTGGCTATGCCTGGCTGTCATCCAACATCCCCCACACCCTTGGCTCCTTAGATATCGTGTCCAGTGTCTGCAGCACCAATGACTCTGCGAGTCTTCAAAAGGGCCTGTGCATTGGTAGCGTGGCCACATCACCACAATTCACCACTTATAACTTAAGTGGATACTATCTGTGTTTTACGACTCATTTGAATCATAGCTTTCAAATTTCCCATGTGATTCTCGTTTTCTATGGTTGTTCCTACGAAGGTGGTGCCCCATAGTTAGCTAAGTTGGTTTATAACTCCCATAACTATGGTTTATGGCAGATATAACGAACTAGTTAATGGGGTTTATAAACCAACTTATAACTGGGGGGCACCATCCTGTATGTTTTTCTATGTTTTTCCAATGTCCTTCCGCATCCGTTCCCGAACACCTCTCCATCCGGCCGTACCTGTTTTTCCAACGTCGGCCTCGCGCGCTGCATGGCGCAGGCCACTGATGGTCCCAGTGCCACGATGTCCACGCGAAGGCTGGGCTCGCCTCATCATGAGATTTCGAAAAAGGTAGAGGTTTTTGTAGATCATAATTTTGATGATGTTAAACATCATGATATTATATATATATATATATACCATAGGATCCATGGTGCTGGTATATATGCTAACATTTGGGGTATATTGATGTTACATGTTACCATATATAGCATACATGGATCCTATGGGATATATATATATATTATGAGACAAGATATATATATATATAGACATTGACATACTAGAATATATGATTATATAACTATATTTATATATTCATATATTCTAGTAAGTCAATGTATGTCATGTATCGTATTTCTTTTGGCGACGACGAAAAAGGGCCTCATGATGGCGTAGCAACACAAGGGCACCAGGACGGCCAACATCAGGGCCAGACCTCGACAGCGGTAGGAGGGACCATCAACTGTATAGAAAATCATATATTAATGGTCCCTGTATACAATATATACTGCATCATATATTTGAAGGAATACATGTAAATATAAAAACTGTATCAAATATTAATTTGCTGGAAGGTGTATATATATATACATATATATATATATATACACTGTACACAATCATATAATATATACCCTCCAGTAAATTAACATAGACCCTGCCAGATAGGGGTCGGAAGATTTGTTTCCATTAAGAATTGGCGATTCTCAGGGTCTATGTTAATTTACCAGAGGGTACATATATGTGTATATATATATACATATGAGTCATGTATATATATATATAGCAATACTATATATATATATATATTATTATATATTATATATTATATTATATATATATATTATTATATATATTACGTGTATACAATATCATTAATCCTAAGATCATAGGCAAGAATCTGCCTCGAAATCACCATCTCCCGCCTGCTGCGAAGAGGACGTAGCTCCACAGCGGAACGCCACAGCTGTCGCTCTGAGTGGCTTCGGAATTCAGCTTGCGGGCCTCGCAGAGCTCCTGGTGACAGGGAAGGTAGCATAGTTTTCATGATTTTCATTGGAATTTTACCCGCAATAGACATCCATGAGCACCATATGGAGAAATTTGATGAACACGATCGAAATATCATGTTCAAGAGCATAAGTTTGGGATTGCAACAGCAAAGAATGGGGATTAAAGATGATTTAAGTCTCAACATATTGGCTGATGACTGGCAGGCTGGAAATCCGGGTCCCTTTGAGCGGTTTTTAGTCATCGAAAAATGTGAGGATGAATTGAACGGAGGCTATCAGCGACCAAACTAGGGATACGAAGGGGTTAGTACGAGCATACAAAAAGCCATCAAAGAACCAGTGTTTCATGATGTCGCAACCAAGGCTCCAACTTTGAATGAGTTATATGTGAGGGAACTTCGGGGTGCAGTTCCAGTTATCAGTGGACATATAACCATAATTATAGGGGCTAATTACTTCCCAATTTATGATGTTTATAAGTATAGCATAGTATAGCTATATCCATCATTAGTAACCCATTATGTAACAATTATTTGACCATGATTCATCATGATTGATCATTAAGAACCATAGTTACATGATGTTACATGAGTAACCATCATTGTTAACCCATGTTATCCCCATGATTTCCAAGAATATCACCAACCATCCGAAGCAGAATTTTATGATGAGGTCATTCAGCAAGCTTTGGATACAAAGTCTTGTCCCATTTTTGGGGGATACATTTGGTACATGAAATTCCAATGTTTCATATCTCATATGCAACCCATGGTGCTGGAATATTTACCAACATTTACCCCATAAATCACCCAGTTTTGTAGGTAAATATACCAGCACCATGGGTTGCATATGGGTATCTGAAAAATCCTCTTTTTCCCCATGAAAAATGTCATAACGTAACGCCGTTCCGCGTTTACCCCCCCGGGTTTTCAGGTGTCGTGGTGAAGTCCTTGAAGCTCCAGGGATATGTCGCACAGTCCCGTCTCAAGGATTGCGGTGCCAGCGTGGAGCGATTGATGTTGCGATTCTCGGAGTCCTGTGGGGACTTGATTATTCCAGGAATGTGTACAAGGTGGTGCCCCATAGTTACCTAAGTTGGTTTATAACTCCCATAACTATGGTTTATGGCAGATATAACTATAGTTAATGGGGTTTATAATGGTTTATAAACCAGCTTATAACTGAGGGGTACCATCCTGTACTACCCGACCTGGTAGTTACATAACTATTTAAATCTTAAATCACCATGCTATGTAAATGGGTAAATCCAACTATTTCGACTGGTCCATGTTCAATAGTTATGTCAGTTTACCAGAGGGTACATGGAGAATTAGTGCAGGTTTAGTTCGCAAATTGACGATTTTCCAGGATTTTTTTCTGACATGATCGGAAGATATCGGAAATCACAGGAAATCATACCCATAGGATCCATGTATGCTATATATATGGTAACATTTACCATCAATATACCCCAAATGTTAGCATATATACCAGCACCATGGATCCTATGGGATATTAAACAAAACGATCACTTGATGAAATTCGGGGATGTTCGGGTGATTCTCATGTTGCAATCCCAGTATTGGGTAGGTTTTTTCACCTTGGACCGATCATCATTTCAGGTGCAACAATAAACACACCACCACTCATATCCCATATGCAACCCATGGTGCTGGAATATTATGGAATATTTACACCAACATTTACCCCAGAAATCACCCAGTTTTGTAGGTAAATATACCAGCACCATGGGTTGCATATGGGTATTGACGACTAACGTGGCTATCCGCAGGTGAAATCCCCAGCTGGTGACCGGTGATGAGATCCCAACTTCTGCAGGTAAGAAATCCCCCATGGTTTGAGGATTGAAAGCCCGTTGTGTTACCGGTGAAAATTTATGGGATATTTCAATGATTAGATGGTTAATAAATGTTAATAATATTATGTTAATACTAAACATGAATCCTCAAATCTGTTTTTTCCTTCTGGGGCTTGAATTTTGACTAGCCATAGATGAACCATGATCAAAAGATGGTGAGGTCTGGTAATTCTCGACGGGATTTCCCACAGGGATGATATGATGATGATGGGACGATTTTCCGCACCTGACACCAGGCGTCCAGCATGCTGCTACAGCTCTGGTCTGAAAGCACTCCTGATGAAAATGAAGGACGGACAGGTTGAATTGTGGAATGGTATATTTTCAGGTATATGATGGTATATGAATATATCCAAACTGAAATCTGGGTCAAATTTGCGAAGTCCAAAATTGGGATATGCGTATAAACATGGGCAGCATGCATTGATACAAAAAGGCTACCAAATGAGTTGACCTGAAAGTCAAACAACCCAATCTATCCACGTAGTGATATCCATAATCCAAAAAAAATGTCCAAGGGTAATCAATGAGTCAACCCATTGAAAACGTGTTGTTTTTTCCTTTTTCTCTTGGCAACGATACCTTTTTGCGTCCTTCATCCGGTACCTCTATGGCCACACAAGGATTGGTACTTGACAGTGTCAGCGACGTGCTCGTTGTCGACGTCTGTGTGAAGCTGGTGCTCGACACGGTCGACGTGATGGTTGCCGTGGTGGCGGTTCTGGTTGGAGGAACCTCAGTGGAACTCGACAGCGTTCCAGCTGGGCTTTCCATCAATTGAGTTTCTGTGAATTCATGATACTCACATGATTAATATACACATTGACATGTATTCTGAGAATGATATTACTCAGAACTATCAGTGATGACGATGATATACACATGCAATCTGAGAAATATCATCATCGATAATCAAAATGTACCTAGACCCTCCAGGTACTTCCCCTTTTGGCTTGAGCTCTATGAGAAAACTGGCTCATGGGTTTTTCGTCACCTCTGGTTCCTTGATGCCAATGATATCTTCCCAATTCGACAGCGGTTCCACTCTGTTCCACTTGACCACACGGTTACCCAATGGTTATCATATGTTAAAATATGCTATAAATCTATATTATAAAATATTATACATGTTTATAACATTTTATAACTGTAATATAGCTATAACGGGTTTCCTGGGATGCACATCCCATAAAAAAAATGCCATGGCACTGTGGCAACAGCTTCTCCAACTGGCGTTGCTCCATCGGGAGGCAGCTCCTGGAATTCGCTGAAAAATCAAGGGATAAATCAAGAGGTAAAATAAGTTAATAATGGTTAGTACTGGTTAATAATGGTTAATAGTGGTTAATAAATGTTAATAATGGTGAATAGTTAATGGTGCTGTTAAAACTAGCCTCTGGTAAACTAGCGTAACTATAAAACTATATGGAAAGATCCACCATTTGAAAAGGTAAACAATGACAAATGGACCATTTTCAATAGCGAACTGTTAAATTACTGGAAGGTAAAATTACGGTAATTTTCCGGTATTTCTCCTCTGAAGTGGCTATCATTTACCCAAACAGGTTGTTGAGCAACCCCAATTATCAGACCAGAAATTGAACGCCTTTCAGCTTCTGGTTGGTGGTTTTAACCATCTTGAAAAATATGAAAGTCAATGGGAAGGATTATCCCATATATGAAATGGAAAATAAAATTCATGTTTGAAACCACCAACCAGGCCTTAATGAGAGGCATACACCCGTATACACATGTCACAATTTGCCCGCATTTGACTCATTCGACCAACAATAGCCATTCGACCAAGAAACATGTGAATGACATGGACCTGAAAATGATTCAACATGACCTATATGCTCCATGTATATATAGTATATTTACCTACAAAACTGGGTGATTTATGGGGTAAATGTTGGTAAATATTTCAGCACCATGGAACATATGGGTGATGATTGACTGGTCACATGTCAAATGTATTATAAATATAAAATTATAAGTCATCGAAGCATAATCTATGCATCCTAAGGCGAGACTACGAGAATCATATGGCAATGGCTGCTGGTCTCAAACAGTTGGAACTGGGAAAATCTTGGACCATCGCATTTAAGTGGTGTTTACCGAGGATAGTTTCGAATATATATATATATATTATTGATTATTACTAATATATTATATCAACTAATATTAATTGTATGATTATATATATATAGTAGAGGTTGCCGATGTTCATAGCTAGACTATCCTATACTATCTCCTTACTAAACTACACTACTACACTCAATTAATCTATATTAATCTCAATTATGCAGAATTCCATTCCGGTTCACCCCATCAAGTTGCTCCAAGTGGGCCCCCATTTCAATCGCCACCGCTCCCGTCACGTCCCGTCACGTCCCGTTGTCCTGCGCCACGAAATCATCTGGCAGAAGTCCTTCGTCTTTGGCTTGTTGCACTTCGTTACGCACGAACCATGCACCCTGTCAACACGGAAACACGCGGAAAAACCGTGCTGCGTTGGTGAGAAACAACGGTTTCACCTACATAATCATCCCATTTTTGTCCATTTCTCGGATGGAACATGCTTCTGATAGGCAATTCGTGAGATATATTGTAGGATATTGTAGTAGGAGATAGCCTCCAGTAATCAAACGTAGCAATGGGACATCCCCCATTGATGATGTTCCCATTAGAATGGGAACTTGTTCATCAGCTGCTTCAACCTGTGATCCTACAGGTCCGCGCCTGTTGCGGAGGCCAGAGCCAAATGCAGTTGGAGAAGAGGCCGTGAGAGGCATACCACTGTTTCACCACCCAGTCCTGCCATGGTCATCAGGGATCAACGGCTTTGTCCCTAGGCCGGCAAGTATTTGCACTGCATTGTGTTTTGGGATATGTCACTTTCGCGTGCGTGCACGCAGTACTTGGCTTGATTCTTCGGTGTCATTAATCTATGACGATCGAAAAAAAGCGATTGAACAATTCCCCATAGGATCCATGTATGCTATATATGGTAACATTTACCATCAATATACCCCTAATATCCCCAAATGTTAGCATATATACCATACATGGATCCTATGGGTTCTTCAAAAGACACTTTGGATTTCATATCAACATAGCAATGCGCAACACACTGCTATTCAATCCTTTTTTCTGGGCTGCTGGTGGTGTGTTTCCCCAGTTGCCTAACTTAGCCACTTAACAACGTTGCTTGCTCCGCACTGGCCATGGGTCCTGGGTATCGAGGAAGCATGTGTCACACTGATCCACGGTGCATATCCGGCACTCTTCCCAAATGCGGAGGTAGAGACAGCCGACCTGAACTGGCGTGCTGAGCCAGAAAAGGGGGGGCGCTTAGCACTGGAAAGTGATGGAAAGGCTTCAGGTTTCTCCCTGAAGAATGTAGATACGTGAGGAAAGTCGTTCGAACAGTCAATTTCTCTGTGATGAATTTATATGAATTTATATGAATTTTAGTCCTTTCAGCGTTCTGAACGGGGTCTTCTAGCAGTTAGTGCTCGAGGTGCTCACCCGCCGGAGCCAATGGTCCAATGCGCTTCGTTGGCAAAAATGGATGGACACACACCTGAAAAGACACATACTTTTTTCAGAAACTAGTTCTATATCATTCTATATCCACTTGATTGATCTTGATTGTGGATAACGAGACCCCAAGATTCCAAAAAAAAAGATTCCCATGCAGCGAATCATCCAACTGCTGATGTTTCTCAAAGTTCGACCAGTCTGAAGGTAAGCGGCATTGACACAGACCCCGGGCATGGGATAGACGCCTCGGTCCATCCAATCCAAATGATTCAACTTGCCCAGAATTGTTTCGTGTTTTCATATATGGAGGTTTCCTGAAATGGGGTGACCCCTCATCCATTTATAGATTGGGATGTTCCATGAGGTAAACCATCCAGAAATGGGGGTACCCCCATTTCTGATGGAAACCCCCATATCTTTAGATGTTTTCAACACGGCGTGGTTTCTGTCCCGTTTCCCAGATTGAACTCCACAAATCTCAATGTTGAACTTTCAGACTTTCACGACCTGTTCTTGGTTCAGTAAGAAGTGATCCGTACTTTCCGTTTCAACTTGTTCTTCTGTTGAGGCATGAAACATAATTTTAAAAATTTATACAGTGTTGTACTTATTCTTTGCCAAAATCAGATATGCTTCAATAACTCTCATTTTGATGCACGCTTACCAGATTTTGTTTGGTTCTAAGTGGTTCTCGACTCACTTGTTTCCTGGAAAACAACAAAAACATACAAAAACACAAAGAATCAATGGATTGGTCTAAGTGAACATCCACAAGAAACGGTGGTTTTGACCACAAAACATATCGGCTGTTCCGTGAAATTCTCCCATCTCAGCCTCTGCCAAGCTGCTCAAAGCGCTTGGTCTCACCGGCGCGGCCCCGCGACGTTCTAAGCCCAAGGCGTAGGTCAGGGTGGAGACTTGCCCCGTGTCCATGTTCAGGTGATCCTGGGTGACCGTGGGTCACGTTGGGTCACGTTTTCTGGTTGGCAATATACTATTTATATTAATGGTTAATGATGGTTAATGATGGTTAATGATGGTTAATAACTATATGCTGGTTGATGGTATACCTACCTACCCCTCTGAAAAATGATGGAGTGAGTAACAGTTGAGATGATGAAAGCCATTGAAATCCCATATATTTTGGAAAAAAAATGTTCCAAACCACCAACCAGGTATAGTTAAGGGGGGTTATAAGCCAACTTATAGGTAGCTGAAGAACAACTTACTGTGCTGACTATCCATAGAGAAAATATATTATGATAAATGATATCAGAATTATCAGTTGGATTGTCAAGTAACAGATGCATTGTAGTTTCCAATCAATAAATTATACAAGTTACTGTAATGGTTGGATCCATTACTATGGTCACATATGGTTACTATCCACTTTTTGAAACTATTAGACAACTACAGTTTTTCACTAGCAATAGTTGAAGGTTGTGAGCAAACAAACTTGTACATGAACTTTCCAATTGTACAAGTAGAAAATTCTGTAATTTCAATGGATTGGTTTCAAGAAAAATCGAGCGGAAACGGAGATGGTCATCCAAAATGATCTCACTGGTAGCCGCGTAGACTGTAACCTGGCTGCAACATGCGGCACCAATCCTTGGCATCATTTTCAAATCTGGAAAAAATTGAATATTTCCAGATTTGAATATTTACCCAGATATTTTTCTGGTTAGTGAAATAGTCAAATGATTTTCACGTAGGGTCAATTTGAATATTTCACTGACCATCTTGCGGGCCGTTTTGGGATGGTTTCCATTAAAAAAACCATTCCAGTGAGGGAGAACAGTGAGGTTGTATAAATTTACCCAGACATACAATGTGAGGCCCCCAAGATATAAGTTGGTTTATAAGTCCCAGTAACTATAGTTATAAATACCATAAACCATAGTTATTGGAGTTATAAACCAACTTAGCTATCTTGGGGGCCTCACATTGTATGTAAAGTTGCTTTTCCTGCCATGTTTGACTGCCGGACCGGCTTGCTTTGGCACCCATTGCCAAGCATCAATCCTCGCTTGCGTGTCCGGACCGCTGACGGACCAGTATACTTGCCTTGGGTTCATTGTGGATAATCACTACGAAGGACTATTCATCGATAATCCAATATTTAATTGACGGTAAATTAATGGTAATTTTCATGACTACTTAATTAATGGTAAATTGAGTCATTTGACTTTCAGGGAATAATATGAATAATAGTGTATCAAATAAAGCAATGTTTAGCTGGGTATGTTGTTTCCTTAAAATTGGCAAAAACGAGTCAAAACAGTAACGACCCAAACAAGCTTTAGTCAGCAACTGGTATGCCTCGACCCTGCCGATACATGCAGTCACACTGTGGTTAGCCAACGTTGCTGATTTAGGGGCGCAAATTATCTCAAAAAGCGGTTGTTGGGCATCTAGTCGGCCCTAAAATGTCGTCCAAATAAGGTCCTATTTCATCCTATTCTTGGTTAACTTAAGTCTTTAACTGGCTTATATCCATTCTTGATTTGGCGGCGCCAACGCGTGCTTCCTTTTGGCGGCAGCAGCAGCAGCAGCAGCAGCAGCAGCAGCAGGCAGGACGGGGTTAAACATGTCCAATATTGGCTAAGACACCACTCATTTGCTTAATGAAATCCCCTCACGAGCCTCGTGGACTTGTTTTGTCTGGAACCATTTTCAGCCCCAAACCGACCAGAAATTGATCCCAAGTTTTGGATTCATTTGGAGAAGTAAAATCATTCAAGACTTCTCAGACTTTGCAGTTCCATGAATCCAGTTTTGTGTCCTTTTCAAGCCATCTATCTATATTTCGCTAGCGGTTTCCAACCCCTAGAGAGGACATATTGATTTGTGCCTATCATCCTGTTGTTTGAAACCACCAACAACGTTATCAAACATTAACATCAAATGATCCTTCCAATTAATGCTACCTCCTTGTTTGGTGTTTCAATTCCCCCCTTGCTTGGTGAATCATATTATATAAATCCCTCTAGTAAATCCACCAAAAAATGTGCTCTCCATATTTTAAAACCTGATCCATGACAATCGCCGGAACTTCGTGTCATTTTCCAAACCGTTTCGCCAGAATTTGTTCCATGTTTGCCCCAGCCGCGCCAAGCAGCTGATACAGTTGCGTGATGTTGCCTCGATACGGCAGCCCTGGGCCTGGGGCTGGCTGCACTGCTAAACCAGAGGGTTGGTCGCCGTCCAGGAAGCTGTACAGAGTCCTGGAACATGTTGGAATCCAGGGAAGCACTGAACCACTGCCAAAGATGGTTGGATTTGAGGGAACGTTGGAACATTCCGATTTATAGATGTTTCAAAGATTTTCAAAGGGTGTTTCTGATATGTAGTCATTGTGCAGAAATGATTTTTAAGCGATGTTGTAGGCCTTTCTTTTGGTGAGCCGGACGCTGTAGTATACATTTGGGTGTTGTCTGAGAAGGTTAGTTTCAAGATGTTTCAAGTTTCAAGCCTTTGTCTGGGAAGCCGTAGTCTGAAAAAGGTGGAAAACAACATGACAAATAAACTCAGTATTTTGCAACTCTGTCTCCAAGCTTCTTGTACTTCTTTTCAGTCTCCAGAAACGAACTACAAGCCTGATTGCACCATCTTGAACCCACTCCTCTTCTAAGTAAGTATGGGTCCACATTGGGTGTGGCATTTTATAAATATATACCGATATATGCCCAACAAATGGGATATCTTTCTCCCAGGGTCCCAGAAACGGTGAAACACCCCATGCCAGTCCTGACGTTGCCAGTGGCATAATTGCTGGTGGGACCCTCTTGCAGCGCATCCAGTGACAGAATCAATTCCAAACGAAGCTGGGTCTCAGCTGCTGGTTGTCGAATCCACAAAAATCCTTGGCTCATATTTGGCTGTGGGTCAAAGTCTGAAAATGGCCGACACAAACAACAATTGATATAGGGAATTGGAAGAAACAACTGCAAGTATGGGGATGGGCCAACAATGTAATTTCCACAATTTCCCATTATTTTTTGGCTTAGTTATAATAATTAACTAACCTGCAGGATGGGGCCCCTCAGTTATAAGTTGGTTTATAAACCATGAAAAAAAAACATGAAAACTGTAACTATATCTATCATAAACCATAGTTAAGCCACTGAACTATCTCAACTTAGCTATCTTGGGGGCCCCATCCTGTGAAAATAGCTGAAATCAGATATGTGATGCTCAATTTGAATCCAATTTGAGCGGACGATGTGAGGTTCTAATTCAGCCAGACAAATGGGATATGGGTGGGCTAACAACTATCTATTGTTTTTTCTAAATGGGTGTGTCTGAAAATAAACTACCTCAAGATCCAATGGTTTATCATCATGTTACCGTTTAAAAACTACTATCTTGGGGTATAGCCCATTTTCAGCCACACCCAAATGGGATTAATCTCCATTAAACGATCATTTCCTCATTCCGGATGAGTTCCCCCCAAACAAAAAGGTTGTGGGTCGAAATTGTGGACTCCAATAATTAGATGCTGATAAATTTAGTATATCTTATAGTATATTTTATATACATACCCTCTGGTAATTTAACATAGCTATTGAACATGGCCCAGTCGAAATAGTTGATTTTCCCATTAAGAATGGTGGATCTGTCCATAGTTTTGTAACAGTTTACCAGAAGGTAATTCTAACACAAAGAAAGCCTCGAACATCTGCGGTCCAAAGCCATCCATTTTTCACCGAAAAGACCATCCCGATGAATCCGAGCTGCGCCCGTCGTTGGTCAACTCTGCCACATGCACCTCCCCCCAGGCGCCCTCCCCCAGCTGCGCCAGCGTCGTCGCTGTCGCCCCCGCCAGGGCTGAAGGAACGTCCAGGGACCGGAAGCTGCCGCCGGCGTCGGCGTCCTCTGGGCTGGAGGATGGAGAAAATCTGGGGAGGAAGTGAAAATCAGAGAAACAAATCGGGATTTAAGCACGAAATGATGAATTTGCCGGGAGGATCAAAATCATCAATGAAGATGCGGAATTCAATTAAAATGGAGAAGAGCCACCGGAAAAAAGGTAGGGGTTTAAGATGACTAAAGCATCAGAATATGTGCCAACAAGAGTAGAATTCATCAATGTCATCAACAAAATCACATATTCAACAAGCATCAACAAATATCAACAATAGAATTGCGATTTGAAGTCACAAAAAAATGGGGATATGTTTGAGTGATGTGATTGAAACTACAAATATGCAATAAACAGCCAACCAGTTGATGGGCTCAAATGGCATGATAAATCCCGCAAAGGCTGGCCAAAAAGATCCAAAAAGTGGACAGGACCATGCCTAATTTTAGCCGGTTAAGAGGCTTCATCTATCTCAAAAAATGTGGTTTAAGAATATTTAATATGTGGATTGTATCTTTCAAAATGTTGTTTAACTGTTTAACATACGATTCATCACTTGAACTGTGTGACCACTACACTGCGACGATCGAGCCCAAGTGATGGAATTGATGGCACATACCAGCAATGGACCCTGACTTCATTGAAGAAATTCAAAGGGCATGAAAGTTGGGTAAATGATGGTAAATGTATATAATATTATCAATATGATTCGTTGTCAAAAAGGGTATCGCTTTTGGGTGGGCCCTATCACTACCCATTTTTTTGTACTTATGTAGAGAGAGGAACAAATCTACGTAAAAAGGAAAGGAGGAAAGAAAGAGAAAAGAAACAGGAAGGAAAACAGGAAAGGAAGAAGAAAGGAAGAGAGGAAAGGAAATAAACACAGAGTTTATTTGTGTTTGGGGCTTGTTTTTTGCACAAATGGGTATCGCTCAGGTATCGCTAGGGGCGTTGCTAATTTCACCCCTTGCATGTACACAACTTTGAATAAAACAACTTCATATGTGGCCATTACGCAAACTTATAGATATTGCTTTTGGGGGGCCCTATCGCTACACAGTGTTTTGTGCACTGTCCAGACACAAAAGAACTCTCCTTGCATAAGTAGTACAAAAAATTTTGACCGTACCTCATATGTATGGACTGTATATAGATATGTATAGATGTGATAATCTTATAGTTGGGGACTTCATCATCTTCATCTTGGCATTTCGGACTGGAAATAAATAAATAAGCATTGAACGAAAAAAATAAATTAAAAAGAAAAACACTGAATTTTCTCTCCAGAGCATCCGTCCAATAAACGATGCCCTCCCGGGCCAAGAGGACAGGTTTCGCTCCCGCTCCGCTTGTTGTGACACTGGCCCCAATCACTTCGATCCAAGTACCCACGTGGGAAGCGTCTCTGGGCGGGATGGATGTGAGAGTGGCGACCCACAACCTGCGACCCGTGGCACCGTGGGTCGCAAATCACGTTGGATGGATGGTCACCGAGAGTCGAGGGATTTGCCTCTCCAATGACCCATAGGATCCATGTATGGTATATATGCTAACATTTGGGGTATATTCATGGTAAATGTTACCATATATAGCATAGATGGATCCTATGGGAAATGGAAAAGCTGGACACCAAGACAAATCAGAGGATTTTGAGGTCTTGGTTTCTCTGCATCCTGCCATGCCAACTGGTTGAAGAAACACATCATGATGTGCAGGTTGAATCCCCATTGACCAATACCTTCTGGTAAACTAACATAACTATAGAAAATCAACACTTTTCATGGGTAAATCAACTATTTCTATGGCAATTTTCAATAGCAAACTGTGACAAATTACCAGAGGGCATCCCCAAATCATCCATTTATAGATTGGGATTTTCCATGAAATAAACCATCCAGCTATTGGGCTACCTCCGTTTATGGAAACATCATGATGTGCAGCTTGAATCCCCATTGACTCCATCCATCCGCCAAGGCACTTCTTGGTCATCTTGGAAGCGAAAAACATCACCGCTGTGAGTTCATTGGACGTCCAAAACGTCCAGGCGAGAGCCCCTTCTTCACCATGCAGACCCAACCTGCGCTACGCGTGACCTGCATGGTGGTTTTTACCGGTGCAGAAACTGCCTTTTTTTTTGTTCGTTTTGCAAGGAACAAAATCAATCCAAATCATTTTTTTCTGATTCAAGATGACCAACACTAGGGTTTAGAATTAAAATAACCACCATACCAGTGGAACCAAGAACCTATGAAATCGTAGGGTCTGAGAGAAAACCCGGGGTTTTGCATCAAAACCCGGGGTTTTGAAAAGCCATGTTTTTCATCATGTTTGAATTTCCATGATCTGTCA
>Ga0126342_10002114_pt1 | contig 30151 bp, 34 predicted proteins | sample Cyp1metagenome_FD_92528 | JGI IMG/M metagenome (GOLD analysis project Ga0126342, IMG submission 92528) | Coral microbial communities from Lord Howe Island, Old Settlement Bay, Australia - Cyphastrea 1 metagenome | ecosystem: Host-associated > Invertebrates > Cnidaria > Coral ...
ACCAGATTGGTGCAATTTGTTTGGATCTTTGCGCAGGGGCCATGCTAATCTGCAACCCCTTCAAGACTTGATTGCTCCCTTCAGCAATCCGGAGATTTTTCAAAAGTGGTGGAGCTATCGCAATTTTATTTATTTTATTTATCTATTTATTTAAAAGCTCTACGTGGGTAAAACGATGATGTGATGTGATAGAATTGGAGTATGAATCCAAATGCAAGGCAACCTTCGTCTGCGATCTGTTAATTATTCGCAGTCTCCTCTAAGCCAACAGTGTAGTCCCAGCTGAAGTTGGAGTCATTGGTGAAATTCCTCGCAGATCAACAAGGTCATGTTACTTGGTAACACTGCAGCAGGATAGTGAGTGCTTGGGGTCAGCTGTTTGTCGTTTTCTGGAAGGGTCTTCCATGTCTCGTGTCAAACTAAGCCATCAACGTGAGATTGATATCTACCTGACATGGGCGGGAGCTTCGAATCTTCTCCCAGGGGTGAATGTCAAGAGTCAAGAGTCTCACCAATTTGACCACTGGGCATCCTAGTCCTAGTGGCCCAAAATGGCCCAAAACCATCTACTGTAGCAGTGCTGGATCTGGAAATGAATGGAAATCACTTGACACAAAAGGAGAGCAAGGAATGCATCGCCCGTTTTTGCAGCGCCTCATCTGGCGGAGTTGGGAACAAATCCGTCATGTCCACCTTAGTGTCGTGGCGGCCGATGTCCTATGGTCAAAACATGCTTGGGGCTTATGGGGCCTGGTCATCCCAACATGTTGCTTTTTTGGGAGGCTTATCATGGGCATATCCGGGCATATTTATTCCTATTAGTGAGAGGGTGACCACTCCAGTTAGTTGGAAAACAGACCGTTTGTTTGACTCTATCATATTTATTTCCTCTTGTTTCACCGGGCATTTGCCACACATTTCAAGGTCGCGACGGGGTTTTCTCCAGCATCTGTTGGCCTGGAACATGCCACGGTATGCAAATGCCTGTAACATGCCAAGGCTGAGAACCTGCCTCAACGCGGAGCACCAACAAACCTCAGCGGTCGGATTGGTCGGGTGCTGGGGCCAATTTGTGGTTTCCACGTGGGCAATGAACGGACAATCAATGGATAGTTACATCATGGATGCTTAACGGATAATGATCATGTTCATTCATTCTGCAATGCTGGAATAAAAGCACCACGTGGAATAGGTGAACCGTGCGAGCCGCTCTCAGCTTCAAGCTCGGTAGACTCCTGCTGTTGTTGTTGCCAGATCAGACCTAGCACACTGCGAATGCTGCGAGGGTCATCTGATGGTCATCTGGGTCATTTCAGACAGGGCTAGGGACAACGCCACACCAACGAAGCATTTTCACCGTTGGGGTCAACACCAGGCCCAAGCGGTGCCTCAGCCGAGGTGGCATCCTGAGTCCACCTTCTGCCTTTGATTCAATTTGATCTTTTAGGGGCTGCACACGAAACCAAAAGAATATGCATACTGCATATAATATATATATATATACACACAGTATCTGTATAAGCACAATTTCTGATTGTTTTTCGACTTTTGTCGAGTATGAAGCACTTCCAGCGAAAAATGCAGAAGGAATGGAGTAGCAAGAAACTATATCACAGATGTGGGAAGAGATTGGCATCTCCGACTTGTACAAGACCTTGAGGATTAAGATAGGTACCCGCAGTTCTGCATGGTATCCACGTGCATCTTCAATTTCCATTGTACCAACCTGGCATCTAAAGATTCTAAACGTGACTCAGTGACCCAGCTAGGGGTCTTCTCAAACTGGGCGGCGTTGCGGTACTGGGTTGCCCCAGTGAGGCAACGAATTGAATCCCAGGTTTCACCTCAGCCGAACAGGAATCCGGGGTCAATGAGTCAATTTTTTTAAAAAAGAAAAACTTCAAAAACATAAATTTCTGTGTGTGTATAGGTGTGCGGGGTGGGAATTCTATGTTTGATTTTTTTAAAGGTCCCCAATTTGGACCCGACTTGAAGATGCCAATCCGCAAAGCAGAGAGCCAAGCAGATGCTGCAACAGTTCCAACACCAGGACCAAGGAAGGCCTGAAACCAGTAGAAGTCACCCAAACAGAACATCCACGTATGCATGGAGCCCGTACCTGACTGGAGACAGAGGATCCAGGGCCACCGCACCTCGCAATGAACCAACAACTCTCAAATAGAAAAAAAAACATACAGATTGACAGAGTCTCAGAATGTCTCAGATACAGTAAGTACAAAATCCTCACCCGCATATGTTTGGAAGATGTCGGAAACGGCTGGGAGGATAGCATCTTGACACAGTTTGAGCCAATGCCCCATACTTTCTCATTTCAGATCACAATCCCCAACATCTCTTTAGCATCTTGCCTTGGTCTTTGCAGGGAGGATTTCTCCAAGAGTGCCAACCATTCAAATGGCAGGATTTGGCGGGTCAGCATAACGGCATCTGACGTCGACATGCCACCTTGTTCACTCACCAAACTCAGGTTGAGGCGTAACATCTTCGTCAACCACTCGGATTCGGTCAAAGTCCTCCTGCACGATTCTGAATTGCCCATACAAACACGTTCGCTTCCAAAACTATGGCACCAAGGTGGAGAAAAAAAACACGACCCAAACAGCGTTGGATCATCGCCTCCAAAGAGTAGCCCCGAACATCCAACAAGAAGCGATCAAGCACCTTGCCGGTACCAACCCAGGAACCCCATGAAATGGGGCTTACCCTCTGGTAAACTAACATAGCTATTGAAAATGGCCATTTATAGTGGATTTTCCCATTAAAAATGGTGATTTTCCATATTATTAATTCTTAAGAGTTATGCTCTATCGGGTGCCCGGGGACCCTAAAACTGGGTACGACTTGGGCATCGGTACGGGGACGTACGGTGGGTGCGTACTGTGGGTACGTACACTGGGTATGGGTACGATGCGGGTACGGTGCGGGTACGGTACGGGTACGGTACGTGGGTACGGTCCGTAGGTACGGCGTACTGGTACAGTGTACCCACCGTACCTGTTTTCAGGAAATGTGGTGCTATTTCCAAAATGTGGCGCTATTAGCGCCACATTTTGGAAATAGCACCACATTTCCTGAAAACAGGTACGGTGGGTACACTGTACCAGTACGCCGTACCCACGGACCGTACCCATGTACCGTACCCACGTACCGTACCCATACCGTACCGTACCCAAAAGCACGTACCTACATACCGTACCCATGCCCAAAAGCACGTACCCACGTACCGTACCGTACCTAACCCCCCTAGTTATGTACACCGTACCCCCCCGTGATGCTCAGATAGAAAACCTTGATTTCATAACTCTTAAAAATTAATAATTTCCATAGTTATGTTAAATTACCGGAGGGTAGCTGGCAATTTCCCAGGCTTTTCTCCGACAATGGCTGAGCGCTGCACATACGGAGCACGGCTACTTTGAGGATCCTGCAGGCCGACACCCCTGCAGAGACATCTAAGAAATTCCCACCAGAACAGCTCCTCAACCCCAAAATCCTGTGACAATGATTAGTTTCCCTGACATCTGACATAGCACAAATCCCAGATTTTTGGGACTTCATTCACTCCCTCTCCAGCTGTCCATTTTCAAGACTTGCATTAACCTCCCACCTGTCCTGTTCTGGAAGACCATCCGCTCCCAGCAGCTCAACAGGTCCCACCTAGGTTCTGTCCATCTTTTAATATGCACCAGGCTAGCTTGTGCAGTGAGTTGCAGCCACACACTGAGACCCTTGCCACATGCAAAGGTCCACCTGAAAAGGCACCACGTCCAAAAAATGAGCTTTGTCGGCTTTATCCTTCCCAAATCTTCCCAAGCAGATGCGTCGGAATCTCCCACCTGTTGCCATCTCACACACTCTGCCATTGACAGCTGGAGTCTCTCCCGGCCAGCTCTGCTGACCTTGGCCCAAGTGAGTCAAGTGAGCATTTCAAGGACAAGTTTGGCACCTAGCTTCACAGGCATCCGTTGAACCCTGCCTTCTGGCCGGCACCAACAGGCACTGAACACACCTCCCATTGCACCAACACAAATTGACCAACCCAACACTTGTGCGGTAACTTGGAAGAGGCAAAAAAACTATGTGGGAAATTCCTGCGTGCTTTACGTTTTCTTCTATGATGTGGAAATTGTGCCAACTGGGTTCAAACTCTCCTGACACGAATGACGAGAGAAGCATCTTTTTCCTTCTGGTTACACCAGTAGGGTCGTATCCTTTGATCGACTTCGACTGGGTGGGAGCGGTGGTTTTTGCGCGCGTCCAACCGCCTGTGCTGGCTGTGGAGTTTGCTGCGGATCGGCTGGTGGGAATGTCTTGGAGATCTTAGAGGCTCGCAGCGGGTGGAAGACCAAAGAGATCCGGCAGATTTTCTGTGACATGTCCTGAGACAGGATGACTGGATAAAGTCCAGCTCCAAGTCCACTTGGCACACAAGGTCCATCATCAACGCAGTCATTGGATGATAATTCTGCGTCACTGGAAGCGATCTTTGTCGCCGAACTTTGGACAAAGTAGTGAACGTCTGCAGGATCAGTAAGCAACACTTTGCCTGTAGGAAGAGTCACATCAGCCACTCGGAAAAGAGCTCGGCATTCATCATGCGTACCCAGGGATGCAACCAGACTTTCCGAGTCATTTCGCACCAGTGCAGCAAATTCAACTCTTATACCGGCAGACCTATCCAAAGCCGATCCAAAGTCCGCTAGCCGCGCCACCAAAGTCCAATCTGACCCAGGCTGCCCAGTGTCAACACAACAGCTGTGAAATCCACCCACATTGCCCGGCGAAGTCTTTGCGCCGTAGCATTGCCATTCTTCCCCCACAGCTTTATGATACTGACCCATCCCCAGGCTGGATGCCTTGGATGATGTGGAGCTGTCAGACACGGGATGAAAACAGACCTTTCCACAATCAGTGGAACACCAGAAGTCGGGGCTGAAAGATGGCCAGTCTGAACTGTGCGGCTGATTCACGTCCCTTCTGTCCAAATACCACTGGTCTTGTGTTTCCACAAGAGCTTCATAAGCATCATCGAATGACATGTCAGATGCCTCAGCATCAACGCGTCGCAAACTTGCCCCGGACTTTCCGAAAATTTCAGGCGGAGTGAAGAGGGCATACCTTTCATCCGATGACGCCACTTGCACCGACCCTGTATGCCACACACCGCCTTGGTCCAAAGGAAGATCGCTGGAAGATTTCCCGGCATAACCTGCACTGTCCGTGGATCTGCTTGCCCTTGGTGGCCCCATGGAAGGCTATGCGGCAATCACTACTGGGGAAAATGTATGAAAATGTTGCCTAACACCTCTCAACCCTATGCGTTTTCAAACACCATCAGCAAAGGAAGCGTAGTCAGAAAACTTCCGCTTTCCGGCCAGTAGCTAGAAGACGAAGTGGCTCATTCATTATCCAGTCATTTCATTCGCTCGTTCGTTCCTTCATTCAGTCTCTCTCTCTCTCTCTCTCCCTCTCTCTCATTTCATTCATGCATTAATAGTCATGGATTCATTCCATGCAGTCATCCGTTCATCCGTTGATCCACTCGACCATGCAGTGATGAATTGCGGCCGGAACAGGCACCTGTTGGGCCAAGAGATGCCAAGAGCCGGGCGACTCAGCCAAAACACTGAAAAAATGGCAACTATAGATTTTGCAATCGGAGAATAGCATCGGACTGTGATCTAAGCTGCTCGGTGTCATGATGTTCTTCGAAGTATGGCATAGAATCGCAGCGTTGGGTCAAAGCATTCAACTTGTCAATGTCAAACTGTCTCAAGTTTGGTGCAAGAGATTGAAACATATGCAAATAGAGTATACCGTCATCGTCATCGTAATCGTCATCGGCATCATCGTCGTCGTCGTCGTTCTCCTCCTCCTCCTCCTCCTCCTCATCCTCATCATCATCATCATCATCATCATCATAATCATCGCCATCGTCATCATCACCATTGCCACCATTGCCACCATTGCCACCACCAAAATGCCACAAAGGTTTTAGTGTGTGGTTTGCACCTGGAAAAGCACTGTGTTGGTCCTGCTAGGAACTGATACCAATTCATCCCAGTCTTTCACCCTAAACTCAACAGAACCTTGGCCAGTTCAATGCAACCATGCCAAGCACAGCTCACTCCTTTTTCAAATGAAGAGGTTGAGCATCCTTCGGGAAGGACTTTTCTTGAAGACCAAAGAGTTGGCATCTCTGTGAAGAAACTGCAGCGCCAAGCAATGAAAGTCTGGCTGCATGCCGGACAGCACTGGCTGCGTGCCCCCCTCGATCCTTTGTCGAGATGGACCTCCCCATTTATCCGATGACTCGCAGTTCATACCAGTTGAATCGCAGAAGAAGCGCAACCTGATCTTTTCGGGTTCCAAAACCTTGCCACCGGGGACATGGCCACTGGACGCGACCGTGGGTGGCCCGCCAAAGGGCACTGGCCCCACTGCGCCGTGGGGCTGGACAGGGACATCAGGATGAACCACCTGCTGTGAAGAGAAGCCCATTGCTGTCACTTGAGCAAAGACATGCTGCACTTAAACACACAGTGCACCTCGGACTTGTAACTGTCAGCTGCTAAAAAACATGACTGTGTGCTTGTGCATTTGTGGGCTCCCAGCAAAGACTGCACAAATCACTGCAGTTTACACCTCCAATTGTCAGGCGAAGGCCCCGAAATCTCCAAACCTTGGTGAAACACTTCGCCACTTCGCACATCACATCGTCATCACATCGTTGTCGGCCATGGATGGGCATGGCATGTCATGGCATCCCATGGCTCCACTTAGACACGGACTTCGCTCAGGTCGTCGGACGACATCTCTGGTGCGGAAGTGGCGTCCCCCGGCAGGAAGCCGTCCTGGTCAGAGAACCAAACCAGCAAAAAAGCTCGGGGTCCGCTCGGGGCTTCCTGAGCTTCCTGGGCTTCCTGGGCTTCCTGGACTGTTGACTATGTTGACTATGTTGACTATAAGCCCCTCACGAGGGCTGCGGTCATCGATTTTGATATGTCGCATGCCTGGGCAAATTCTGCGAGCAACATCTCAGGCGACTTCTCTTCTCATGCAAACAGTGATGCCGACTTCTTATTGCTGTTCGGCCAGCCTCACCATCCACAATTAAAGGTCGGCCTGCATTGAAAAATGCTGCAAAGTCTCGGATATGAAATGAAGCCCAGGTGATGGCGTGCAACCCTGAGCCCAAAACCACCGGTCAATCCGCCTTTCAAGCGCTCGCCTGTCACCTCCGAAAAGAACGTGGTGGGGTTTCGGTGAAGTCAAAGGCAACAATATGACTCTCCATGCCATACATCACCTCCAAAGCGAAGCTTTGATAAATGCCTCAAAGCCAGATTGAGCAAAATGCCCTCGCAATCAATCCCCCACAGTGTTTGGTTCTATTTACTAGAACCTGATTGCGTTCGAAAAATGGTGCTAGATCGAGGGAGAATTTCAAAGGGTGTGATTCGCAGCGTCTGAGGCACTCGCTCCATCTAGTGGCATCCAGGTCAGATACCAGCGTTCTCACCAGAATGGCTGGTGACGTGGAGAAGAAAACTCAGCTTCCAAGCAAGATATGCTGAACCAGCTGTGGAACCAGCTGTCCAGGACCATGGACTATCATGGACTATGCTTCAAAAAGGTACCTAAAGATGAGGCAATTGAATGCAAACGAAAGTAGCAGTGAAGCATATCTCGTTTTCGAACAGTAGTATGAGGACGACACTTTCTCTCGGTGTCGGTGGAAGTTCATTTCCTATCGCAGAAGGATTGTTCCCAGACATGTCATGAGGTGTCCAAAGCCTCCAGACTTTCGGACTGTCTAGCTGTACCATGTACCCTGGCCTGCTGCAATGAGAAAGTATATCAACAACCTTCAGTGGACATGAGATGAGCACACTTGGGACTCTGAAAGAGAAAGGAATCTGGTACAGGTGGTGAGAAGGCTCCAAACTGGCAGCAAAGGGTGCTTTGGGAGGTCAAAACTGAGGCACAGTACAAGGTGCTAGACCGCTGTGTTGGTGAGGTGGGTGAAACCAAATGGAATGTTTCTGCCTACGCCCGGCCTACATGGCAGCTTTATTCGAAAAGGTGCTTTTGCGCGCGTCTTCAAGGTGCCTTTTGATTTTGCCATGCATTCCTACGCAAGCATTTCACTATTTCTAATTATAGAATTTTGTAGAAGCACATGTGTTTAAACCTGGCCTACGCGAAGAGCGAAAGGGAAAATGCTGCGTATCTACAGTAACTCTCTCTCTCTCTCTCATCGCCATACAGTGACTTATATACCTGTTTTTTTGACCGCCAACGCATGGGGCTTCGCAAGGCTTCACACACCTGCAAATCGCTCACTTTTGGGACCAAAGTTGGGGTTCTGAATCTCTGCCCCGAAACAAACAGTACGTAACGTATGCAATTACAAGGCTCAATCCGGGTTCAAACATGTAAAGTCATCGAAATCCAAGCGCTTGACCTCAAGGGCCAGGACTTGCCTCGCATGTCCTCACGACTTGTGATACATCGAATTCTTCAAATGCTTCTCTTCGTCACAGTACCTAGGTCCCCAAGATGCCAGCTGCATGTCCTGGAAGATAAGCCCCCTTGGGTGTTGCAAGTGTTAACTCCTTGGCAGAACGTTGAGTGAACATGTTCAAATTCCTCATGTTTTCCATCTGCTTAGCTTCAGACGTTGTCAGCATTAGGGCATTCGCTATACGGGTTCTATGCAAGAGTTCGCTAACGTTCGCTGTGGTGGGTCATGTTTGAGGTCTGTTGCAGTAGAATCGAAGGTTCTAGACTCAGCCACTGTCTCAAACAACGCAGCCACCAAGCCATAGAAGTGCTGCTATCTGACTCAACATGTTGCAAACCATGGGCTGATCCAGTTGCATCCCTGGAAGCATCCCTTGGCTGTTGGTCATATCAGCCGACATGATGGCTTGAGCCGTAGCACATCACACTTGACAGACTTGCAGCTGTGGCACCGTCTCTCGGAGTCTTTCCTCAAAAGATTCAACATGGGGATAGATGGACCCAATGGAGCCCCATTGAAATCACTGAAACAAAAGGTGAGACCGGCGGTTGTTTAAGTGACCACTGACAGGCAAAAGCCTGAGTGACTGCAACATCTCAACCACCTTTGGCGGAGGCAACTGATGCGAACTACAACGTAACACATCCGCTGCATGGCTGCGGTTTCGCAGGCTCACATGCCAGGCGGACATGCTCGGGCAAATTCCCGGTCAGGCTCTACATTTTCAGTCGTGTAGTAGTCGATAATCTAAGCAATCAATGGGAACATCCCCATAAAATATGGCCTTATATGGTACAGTACCTCCATTTTAGGATCCTGAAATTCCCATTGAAGCAATGTTAAAAATGAAACTCTCATGGCTAGCTCTACTCACGATTCGCTGGCTTTACAGGCACCGTCGGACGCTCTAATTCTTTGGAGCTCGGTGGCCATTCTTCGTTTTCAGCCACTGGGGCAAAATTGATGCGAAGTTTTCCTCGGGGATGAGGTCCCTCCCTTGTGAGGGATCTAAAATGATCTAAACACAGAAACATGGGGAGAAATTGGATTCAAATGATCTGTACGAACTTACATGTTCAAGAGCCGAACGGCTGAACATCAAATTGATCCATTTTCCATATTTTCCAATCCAAGAAACGCTTCCCAATTTTGAAGCTCTTTGCAGCGGCTTCTTTGACAATACGCTCTGCTTCCTTTAAAGAGGATGTCTGGACAAATGCAGATCCATACCATAGGCCGGTCGTTCTGTCTGGAATCCAATGTATATAGCGCACCTCATCTCATGACATCAACGAGGTCTCGTGCACAAGTGCAGCAAGAGAAGGAGTGTCTTTGGAACCAACTCTTCCTGTAATTTGATGCACCAGAACACCCCTTGATTCTATCACTCTGTGTGCTCTGGGGCAGCTGCACCACTACCAAGTGCATTTCTCACCTGGAAGGCACACCACCATCGGAAAGTTGGTTTCCAGCTGGGCTCAGTAGGCAAACAATCAAGACTCGCAATGATTGGATGATTGTTGGATGATTGGATGGTAGATTTCGCTCCGAATGAGCAACTAGAATGCATGTATAGGTCTTCCTTTTCCCGTTTTCAAGCTAAACATCTCCGTACCGCGTCCAAAGCAGCAAGACTAGAGCAAACCACACAAGAACAGAATTGCATCAGAAAGAATTCAAAGAGATATGCTGGCTTTCAAAATGTTCAAACCGTGGGCTGAATGTGCCAAAGATTCATGTTGAAAAGGAGGGAAACCCTGAGCAGCTTCTTGCAATTGGGATACTGTGGACGAATCAATCACCAGAGGAAGATTTCCAACGAACAATCGCTGAGAAGGTGGTTTAATCGGCAAGGCCTGGGAGGAGCAATTGCTGGAGCAGCTGGATAAGCCTGTGGATAGAGCTAGTAACTAGTAACCCTCAATAATTGCGTATGTACCCCAAAAAATTGAATAAATTACATCACTCAAAACTTACATACACGGGGATTTAATGGGAGACAAAACCATACCCTGCGAGCAAATGCTTCTGAACAGATCTTGAGATGTTTTGAGTCGGTCATCGTATCTCCGGACCTCAAATATTGAGGCGTGCACTCTCTTCTTGCTTCGCGGCGCATTTGCTTCCGGGGCATCAGCCTGAAGCAGCCGAGATGTTCATTCCCAATTTACAACTTGAGTGAAGCCAACACCTGCAGGACCAAAAATGAGATCCTGGATATCTCCTGAGATACAACGCGTCTCTCATCCCAGCTCCATATTGGTTCAGTTTTTCAGCAGGCCTTACGCTTTCCCGTGTGCAAAGTTGGAGCTTGAAGGTCTCTCAACTTAAAACCCTCCTGGCAGCCAAAAAGCTCGAAAGGTCCTGAAGAAAACTCAAACCATCCACGCATCAGCGACAATGCCGCTCAGTGACTGAAACACTTGTCCTCACACAATGGGCATTGGATCGGTTTTGGTGAAGTCTCCAGCTCAGCTCTGCAGTCAGGGCAAACAATCACGGGGACTTGGCAATCCTGGCAGGTCTGCCAAGGGGGAAGCCAATCAAACCAGCGGCTGGCGATCTGTTGCATTCCGACCACCCTCCCTCACCTCCTGAGAGCATTTGAACTGCCCGCGGTACAGACCCCAGAGTCTTTTGCAAACGCAGCACTTGCTCTCAACCTTCATGGAGGCGTCAAGTCTAAAAATGAGGCAAGTGAGCACTAAGCACAATCTATTTCAATTTCAGATTGGTGTTGGAAAAATAGGGACCCCCGCCATTGGCTGGCCATTGGTGCCCATGCTAGAGTCACTAAAACCATCTAAAACCACACCATCGTGCTGGACCTGCCTCCTTTTCTGTTTCTTCCAGGGGCTTGTTCTCTGGCACCTGCTCCTGCCGCTTGTCGAAAAGAAAGTTCTTCCCCTGGGAGGCATTTGCAGTTGAAGCAAAGCAATGAGCAGTGAAGTGCCGTCAGCCCTGACGCCAAATCTGGAGCTATAGAAATTCGAACTAGTGTAGCCAGTGAACAGTAGTGAGCTAGCAAATGGACTGCCCATCAAACAAAGCTTCAAACCCTGGGCCTTCCAAAAGCCACCTTCTGGAAATGTGCGCACATAGCGTTCGATGCCTCCTCTTAGCATAAATTCTCCTTCTGTCTGAAAGTCGGGATTTTCAGTCCTTGTGAAGCAGTGATAGGCTCCGCGAGTACAGGAACTCTTTTTTCTGACTCTGTGCCCGAAGAAGTGAAGGTTTAAGACAGTTTAACTCTGGTGTTTTGCTATGTGTTGCCTGCTTCATAAGATCCGCGCTTCAGCTGGGTCATCAAGGCAGAGAAGCGCTCGCATCGAATGCCTCCTGTGCCTTGCATTGAAATTCAGAGCTCAAAAATGTTCAAACGGATTGAGACACGAAACAGAATGAAACAAAACAAGACAAATATGTATATATGTATATATGTCAAGAGATTATTGAAGCAGACCTGAGAGAAAACGACTCATGCATCCGCATGTCCCATTGCCCATTGCATAAAAGTCCTCTGATATCTCCGCTGTCCTTTCCCCATCTCTCTTTAGGGCATCAGGAGGCAAGCCACAGTACATCATGACTTTCTTGCCCTTGAGCTTCTCCTGGATCTGCTCAACACATTCCGTCTGGATATGCAGCATATGGCCGTGCATCATGATTCCATCGGCTTCACTATCTTCACTCCTGCGTCTCCGGCATCCCAAGCCACTTTGGCAGCTCGTGGCTGTTTCGAACCTGCCATGGATGCCATGAAGAAACACCGCCAAATCAAGAGATATCTGAAGACCTGCAGCTGGACTTCCCGCCTTGGGATCAATGAACTCGGCGCCACCCGTTGGAGGCTGAAAATGTCCGATCTCCGTCTCGTATCTATTTCTTACCTCCGAGAGTTGAGCAAAACGCTCCGCAACTTACTCAACTGGATTCAACTGGCATGTCTTGAAAACTCAAGTTGACCCACAGCTCACGATGCTCACGCTGCTATTAAGATCTTTAAGACAAGCCGCATCAATGATCACAGTGTTTGGCTCTGCCATCATCCTCCAGCACAGCAACAAGGCAAAACCGTGCAACACCTGTGACAATCCTGTCCTAGCACCTTCATACTGTTTCCGCGATTCCTCCCTATACTTCGGAAGTGCTGCCATGTCTGGAAAAGGTACAACCCGGAAAGGACCTGATTCAGATGAGCAGCTTGTGATAATCATCTGCTTCCACATGCTTTGTCTCGTTGTCTTTGAGTGATGGCGCAGCTTTGACAGGCAAACCGTAAGCAACCTCAGAAAGCACGGGGTGCATTCCGTAACTTGGCATCGTCCGAGGTTCCAGGAGAGGGACATAGAGGGACTTCAACGTCTTGGCACCACAGTTGTGCCACTGCTGTCCAGTGCTGTTCGGGCAGGTGGACTCTTTCCACCAGTTCCACCAGTTCCACCAGGGCACCAGTTCCTCCTTCTTTTGAATCGTGAGGCTCCTTGGCTGCAGAATCTGGCACAGTGTTTCTGCGCCCAAGGGACACCTGGGATTGTGGATGCTGTCAAACACAACTTCACAACTAGTTGGGCTTTGGCTTAGTGCAGCCAAAGCTTCTTGAACTTTTTGTGATGTTCTAAGCCGTCAGTGATCTTGAAGTCGGTCTCATCAAACAACGAGTCCCAATCCTTGGAGCTGTCAAATGAGGGCCTATGACACAGTGACATGCTGAAACAAAAGCATCGCTGCATGCTGCTGCCGTGTATCTCGTAATCCTTGGGCAAAAGCTCTCACACCTTCTGCGGTTCCCGTGAGGGTGCAGTTCCTCGCGGCGCAATTGGCGAAGCTGGAAAACGGAGACACTTGTGACTGTGAGACTTTTGCGCATGTGTAACCATGAGAATGGAGAACTTCTCTGCTTCTGCTGTGAAGGTTGAAATTCGTGAGCTATGGCAGCTATGTCAAGTCAAGACAAGATTCAATCCCTCTGTTGAGCAGCGCCCTCTACCAGTGACTCCATGTTTCTTGCCAAGCTCATGCACCTCAACGTACGCCATGAAACGGAAGGAGTTCCAAACTGAAATGAATCCATCCAAATGTCTGAGCCAAGGACAAATGTCAAGGCTCTCCGGTGCTGTTTTGGAGTCCATGCAGGTTCCACGTACTGGTAGAAGAGCATGATTGAAGTCAATGGCTTTCCCTTCTTGTCCGGGCGCAAGGAGGGCACTGGAGGCAATTTTTTCCCTGCGATGGATTTCGCCATTTTGGGCACCATGCCTTTCATACTCTCCTCCATGCTCACTTCCCATCCTGCTACCATCGCGCAACAGGGTGCAAGAAGACTCAAATGCTCTGCCGCGAGGGCGGCTATGATGGTTGATGGCTTGAATTCTACCGTAGCATACAGGGTCAAAGACGATTCCCGTACTCAGCTGTCTGGAAGTGAGCGGCCCTGGCTTTCTTTATAAATTGCTTGCCCTGGGAGCACTCAAGAAGCTTTACAGTAGCTGCAAATGCGGCGAAGAAATCTGAGAGCAACAGGTGTGGGCAGAAGTTCTCCCACAGAACCCATCAATGATCTTTCAAGACCATTGCGAGATGCGAGTGACTGTAGTGACGAAGAAGAAGGCCAATGAATGATTCAGTGTCACATGTTTCCACTTTGAGCTACGATTCATCTTGGATGGAATGGTGGAATGTTCTCAGTTGACACACAAGTCCCACCAAGAGTCCCACCAAGCAGACTATCAAGGACACTTTTGCAGCGGATCGAACTGCACAAGAGATACAGCTTGTAGAAAATTGAGCGCTGAGCCATGCTGTGTACAACGGCTTAGCTCGGGCTTTGCCCAAGACACTCTTAGCAGAAGGCACCGGGAAGGCAAGATTTGCCAGTTTATTTTCAGGCAACATTCACAGCGAGGTCGGGATTTTTGCTACAAGGTCGCAATTTGCCATGTATTGGCAAGCAATTGGGCAAAAAGCACTCGTATGTTGATTCTGATCAACGGAGACAGATGTTCCATCACCTATGACCTACGTACTAAGTTTCAAAGCGAAAGTTGGGAAGTTGAAACGCTACAACGTGGTGCTATTGTCATCCTGAAGATGGACTATCCCGCCCTGCTTGTTGGAGTGCTGCCTGAAAATCAAACAATATTATCTGCACCTGGCATGCTTCTGTCCCAGCAAGCTACTACCAGTTCTGTTTGAAAGCGTTCCGAGAAAGGGGCCACATTACAGCATCAAGGATGACATTTCTCAGCCCTCCATTGCCTATGTTCGCATTCCACGGAGCGCCTGCTTCTGGTCGCTTGCAATCTGACATGACAAAGCTCTGCCGCACAATGCTGAGGCCAACGGGGTGTTGCAACGTTGCAGTAACCTTCAGATTCCTTTGTTTTCAAATTTGACCTATCATTGGTCTGACTACAGAAACTTTCAAGAAAGTTGGAAGGTATTTCAATAGGGTTCAAGGAATCAAGAACTAAAAGATTGTGGAAACTGTGGTTAAATGGTGGAACAGTAGGTACGCTATCCTCATTTCTGCTAATGCTGCTCCCTCACGACAGCACATGACAGCCGGCCCAGCCACTGTGACGTTGTGAAAACACTTTTGCTCGAGCTACTTGCTGCGCTTGCTGCGCTTGCTGCGCTGCTCACTCTTTGGAAGCCTTCGACTTGAGCCTTTTCACCTGGCTATGGCCATCAGGGCCACAATTTCTGGCGAGCTCGGCAACCTGCCTGGAGGGCGATCAATTCGCCAAAGTCTTCCCAGGCGGTGCGTCTTTCTGCATCCCCTACATTGGTACCTGCAGAGTGACGAAGATAGAAATATATACAAATCACAGAGAGAGAGAGAGAGATGTGTGTGTGTGCGTGTATATGCTATTTTATTATATGTTCTACCAATATTTTCTTGCACAGGTCATACAATACCATACAATTGAAAGATATTTATACTATATGTATGCGTTCTATCCATATGTTCTTGTGCAAGTCATATGACATATGCGTACGCCTTGACATACACATCATAGACATGTATCATGCAAAATGTTCTATATAATCGTGAACAGAAATCTCCAAGAAAAGAGGTGGCAGCCACACGTCTTTTTCAAACCAAGTCTTTTTGCATCAAAGGGACACAACAACCGATGAGCTTTCTCCACCATGGAGTCCTCAGTTTTTTTGCCATGGCTATCAGCAGCTGCGATTTTAACAAAAGCTGGGGCCGCTGGGGTGTGAACTTCCGGATGTTCAAGCATGTCGGCCAGGATCTCGATTTTATCTTCGGAGGTGATCCAGCCTTCAATCACCAGCTTCCTGACGGAATAGCCGGCACAAAAGGTGAGAATGACAGCTATGTAACATACGTGTGCACAGGTAATAATGCACATATCATTTTATTACGTGGTACTGAAACCGAAATGAAAGCTCACCCTGCCGGGACTGTCATCGGAAATCAACGCTGCGCCATGTCGCTTTGCTATCATTAGTGCACAAATACTGGCAGTTGCTCTGGCAGGCCCCCATATCAGCAGTCCTCAAAGCTTTCCACACGTCCCGCCGTGTTTCTTCCATCATCAACTCGTCATCATCTTCAACGTACAGCTCACCAGGCTCATCATCATCTGAATCAGAAGAGTCCGAGTCGGCATCATGAGCTGTGACGACCCCAGTGAGCCCAAAGGGACCATCACCCTCATCATCCTGGTCAAACGGATTGGCTGTATTGACGATGAGTTGAGCGTTTCCTGGTCCCAAGGTTTGGGCCGCACGCATGAGCTGTTGCAAACGCGCGTTCCATGCAACTCCATTCTCATCGCCATTGATCATCGACCACTCTCCTGCGTGAAATGCAGCAATGCACACTACCCGTCTCTTGCGCATATCGCCAATATTAGTGGAAGAGATAGCAACAAGCATTGATGGACCCAAACAAAAGGACACACGCAAACAATCACAAAAATAGCAGTTCCTGGTGGTTTGCTGGCATGTCTGTGCAAGAGCAGCCACTTGCCACGAGGACCTCTTCTGAATACATGTGTTGCCAGCAGCGTGCTCCTGAGAGGGCGGCAGGGCCCGGCAGGGCCCAGCAGAACTGGTGATGCGACTTGCTTCGAAGCGTTTGACTCGGGACCCGGCTGAACCTTCTTGTTATTCACAATTTTCTCTTGGCATGTGACAACTGCGGTGGCACCCCGCAAGTTCACCTGCAGAACATAAGAGTTACGGCAGACTTCAACGACTTCTCGGTTGCCTTGCCGATACTCTCGTTACGTGCACTGCTGTGCACTGCTGTGCATCGCTGTGCACTGCTGTGCCTTCACCTCTTCAGGAACTAACCGATTCTTTGTTTTGGACTCTTCAAACACTCGCTTGAAGGACTCACCTTGGCTAGGTCTGGGTCACTTGACACCAGGCCGGCTGATTGCTTTCAGAACTTGGACATTTCACAATTCACAGTCACAAGCGGTCAGCCGGGGTTGGGCAGCCAAGATGCTAATCTCGGAAAGTCCATTCATAAGGAAGCTAGTCTTGTCCTTGGCAGTTAATGCAGTTAAGTCAACTCAGAATTGGAAGGTTCTGCAAGCTGCAAGACATTCCAATCTCCTCAGCCAAGCGACATAAGGATGAACACACTGCACAGCTGCAGATGGCAACCAGCAAGCCTTTATCCTCTCAAAATCTCTTTGCGAAAAAGCTGCCTCAGTGCAGCTTTACTTTGCACGCCTCTTGGCACAATTTGCTGGCACTAATGGATTACGCAAGGAGTCTTGCAAGACCACAGTGTCCCGAAATGACAAAGTCAAGCCGAGTTGCATAAAACTCCACATTTGCCTGAAGCACACTGGCCTCATCGTCGAGCTGGGCAGAACAGAGCTTATCCCGAAAGGCCGCAGCTCCTGCCGGGCACATGATAGGGGCAGCTAATGCTGACAGAGAATGAGAGAGGCCGGCAGCAAACAACCCGCAGTCCTTCGTAGTCTCCAGCCTCAGCGCAATCGACCATTTGACGGTCCATGTCCTCAGTCACACCAAAATCAGGGAAACATGGCTCATCCGGAAAAGGCTGAAATTCTGAATCCTTAAAGCCTTAAAGTCAGCAAAGTCTCTTCCACCGCTTCGTCAGTCAGGGCTTTTTCAGTATTCTTTCTATGGCTTTTATCTTTGGATCTTGCATCACCGCCATCCTCTGCATGGCGAGCAGTGCCACGTATTCGCGGATGTCTAGACGCAGCAGCAATGAAAATGCTGGCAGCGAGGATTGCTTCGGAACCTTAGCTGTGGCTGTCATCGTTGTTAGCAGCCAGGGCTCAAGCCTCTCAAAGAACCAAGGAAAATTGACATGCAGCTGCCACAGTATATAATTGCCGTGAAACCACTTGAGCTTGAAGAACTGCGTCCTCTGGGCACCTCTGACGTGCAGCGAGGCCGACACATATCTTGCTGTATAAAACACGTGTGTGAAACAAACTATGAAGCTCTACAGCATCCCTGTGTGATAACAATTGGTATGTATGCGTATATATATATATACATATATGTATTTTATACATATATATATATATACACGTATGTATATATATATACGTATATATACAGTAATACGTATATATATATATATAGTTTTAATTTATAATGACAATTACATTGTTCAACCTTAACTAGTAACTACCATTGAACAGCAGGTTTGTTTGGTCCTTGCCAACCAGCTTTTCCAAGGAAGAAGAGTCCAAACACAATGCACCACATCTCAGCTAAGCAACGCCATGCTCGGGAGCTCGAGGAACAAGCCCCCGAAGTGGAGCTGCAAAGCTTTCAACGAAGCTCGTTCTATCTCGGAGCTGGGTGGCAGCCAGCACGGTCGCCTGTGCAAACATTGCAAACGCAAGGGCCGCAAGGGACAATGCCTGGGGATATGTCTTGCTATGTCAACTGAGGAGGGCACAATGCCAAACGCAAGACCTGTGCCACCTAGCAGAACAAGGTTATGTTTAGCAGCTTGGCAGCTTGTAGCTGAGAAAACCCGACTCGAACCAGTTTGCCAGTGTAACAATGACATGTCAAACAAAAGCCAACTGCAGCCTGAATGTACCATCTTTGCAGGATGAGGGATCGCACTGAGTGTGCCTGTGTAATTTGAAATGTTACAGCTGGATTAGTGGATTAGTTTTACTGTTTCTGCTTGCATTTTGGGTTGGTTGAACATGCTGGAGAAGTAGAGTGGCACTGGTTCTCTCAAAACCCGTTGTCTGCTGGCAGAACCACTTCTTCCCTCCAGACTCTTCTACAAAACAACGGCTCCTGGGTTCTTCTGACTTATTTGTCCTTCTGAGATTTGTACCACCACAATGCAATCAGCCAATATTGGGGTGTCATCACTGGTGAAGTAGTGGGCCTTTGATGCTAACATTGCAACTCTCAAAGCCAGTCGTTTCTATCGAGCCACAGGCGCGCAACCTGTACTGCTGATAGGTCCAAAACGAAGATACTGGGTTCAAAGTTCAAAACATATTTGAAGCCACCCCATCTGCACCACACTTGCAACATCTGGCAACACGTCTGTTTCGTACGAAAATCTGTGCGCACTTTTTCGAGTAATGTCGAGTGATGTCGAGTGATGTCGAGTGATGTCGAGCACGCTGGTCCAGGTGCATTGATCACAGTAGCAGCTCGGAAGCTGCCCGTTTCTTCGGCGGTTTTCCTTCCTTCGCCTTTTTGGCCAAACGTTGAGCCATCTCCTCCACGGCCAAATTTGGCAAATGGAATGCAAATGGGCAAGCTGGCCAAACCAATGCAGCCACTTTCAAAAAAAATGTGACAACTGTGACATTGCTCACGTCATCTCATTTTCAGGCCTTGGCGCTCTCGTCCACCTCCTTTCCCTTCTGTTTCTTGGTTTTCGAGGGTGCAGGTGGCTCAAATTCCTGATCGCAAGAGGTGATTTAAAGAGACGCTTGCGACAGCAAACGCCAAGCCCAGCATTGCAAAAGCCTTCGCACGTTCTCTTCTTTTCTCTGCACTTTTGGCTTGCTGAGCCTACATGGCCAGATCAGGAGCGTGCATGAAATTAAATTGAAAAACGTAAACTTGCGCAAAGAAAATGATGGGAAACTTGCACAAAACCCTTCTCTGCAATGTCGGCAACAGAGGGAGGGGGAAAAAGAAACTGGTGCACTGTATCCTCTCGGACAAGGTATTGAGATGGCACTGCAGTATTGCAGAGCCAAATGAAGTTGAATGCGATCCATCGGGCTCTGTGTTTTTTTGCAATGTGCCATCAACACATTGTGCTGTTGTTTGCCTCACGTTTGGCAACTCTTTTTCTGAGCTCTTTTTCCTTCTCCTTATTTCAAACTCAAAACAGCCGTTGAATGACGAGAATCCAAGAATTCCTCTACAATGAAAGGCTACACAAAGGGAATTGTGGGAATTGGAGCACTATAAGCCAGGAACATTGAGGAAGTACTCTCCAGTCTCCATCTGCAGGTCCTGCACAAATGTTCGATACATACCGAAGAAGCACCTTTGACTATTAGCAACCGCAGAAGAACCAAGCCTCTTTTCTGGGCGTAGGCTGAGGTGGAAACACGTCTTTGTTCTTTTTCTTTGCCTCCGCAAGTAGCTTTGTCCAAAGAATTGGCCCTTTTATTCAAATCGTGTTGAACATTGTTTAACTCATGAGGGAAAGAAAAAAGAAAAAAAACATGGGAAGACTCGGGAAGACAAAAAAAATAAACCGACCTTCTTGATCTTTTTCTTCCGCTGCACGTTGCGGTTTTTGAAGTGAGGCAGGAACCGCTCCCAGTTTTCATTCTTCAATTCTGGGTCCTTCTCTAACTCCCGACGGATCATCAACTCTTTAATGTGGTAGATCCTTGGCTTTTAAAAACGCTGGAAATGACGCATCCATGTTTTCGTTCTGCCCTGAAAATGCATGTGTTTGCGCAGAAAAATCAGACTTTGGGGCTCCATATTATTGTTTGACTGCTTGACGTTTAGAGCTACACATGAAAGTAGCACCAAGTGTTTGAAAGTTGCTGGTCCATCATCCTTCACTTGATACACATTTGCGTCATGTGTTGCTGGGATCAAAATAGTGGACGACGGCAAATACCGAACGACCAACTCACAATCTGACGAAGACTCGGATGGATGTTGTGAAAGCAATCCTCCACTATTCTTCGCGCCTGCAATAGACACCATCTCAACAAGTCACAACCATTTCAACACTATTTTAATTTCTAGACTGTCCACAATATCACGAAAAATGCCAAGCATGTCGGCATGTCGGCATGTCGCTGATATTTTAGCCCGGCCTGCTTGATGCCCTTGACTGACCCCATGATGGAAACGGTTTGACCTTGAACCAAGACGAAGCACTGCGTGAGGAGCTCAATAGCCTCACGCATGGCATCGTAGGTTGTGGTCACCACCTTTAACCGCCTGGTAAGTATCCAGTGGGGATGAACATCGCAAGGAGGGATTGAAAAAAATGATTCTGAAAACCACCAACCAAATCCGATCCATACTGCTCGCTTTACTCCCAGCCCAGCCCATCCTTCAATGTTGAGCCGTTTGGCCCCACAAGCCGCTGGCGGCGCTTCACAAAACGCTCCTTGGACCTCACCAAACCTGCCAGTTCTGCCACAACTGACGATTTGCTTATGATAAGCTGCAGTTGGTTTCTTGGAAAGCCAACCATTCACAATTCACAACAATGGCAATCCCCTATTGCGAATGGTACAGTAATATACTGATTGACAATAGGCCTCCGATCTTCATGATGTCGCAGTAGACCTGGTCCAACATTGCAGCATCAACAGGCAACTGGCTCAAAATATCATGGTGTTGATTCCAAGATTTTCCAAATCACCAAGCCTCATCCTCTAAAACCTTCTTCGCTTGCGGGAAAGGCACACTTCTGGCCAGAAGTTTGATCATGTCCCTGGCCTGGATTGCCGTTGACAATGCCGTTACGATTCCCAGTGTCCACGTCATTGAACCTTTTCTTTAATGGAGCCGCTCCTACCAAGTACTACAAATCCGAATGAAAATTAAGAATCCAAGTTTATGCCCTGCAGAGTCTGGTGGGACATTGCAAGAGTGAAACTTTACGTGCCGAGTCAAACACAATTCAGTTATGTCTCCCACGCAATGGCCTTCAGGATAATGTATGGATCCCAGGTTTTTTTCGTTGTCCTCACTGTCATAGAGCCCTCAATTAGGTTCAGTTCGCCCAAAAGTTCATGCCTCAGTGGTTGTCGCTATTGATCAAAAACCGTGAGGCAACAGTGGCAGACAATGGCGGATATGTCTTTGCGACAAGGCACTCTGAAAGCAATGCCTTCACATCGGGCCAAACCTGCCTGGCTGCTGGTAACATTTCGAGGCACCATTCCAAGCGACATGGAACTTCTGGATTCGTTGTGACTTTGCATCTCTTTGCAATGGGCTAGGGGCACTTCAGGTATTGTTCCCGGTACTGCGGGAACAGTGTCGCAAAGGAGCTCTCTTCCATGAGCACACCGGACGACGGCACATCATCTTTGGTAATGGCCCTCAGAAACGGAACTTGGCAGAAGAACAATGACATGTCATAAAAACGGATCATGACAAAAAAAACCAACGAACCCGAATGCAACTACCTAAAACATTTTTGTGAAACAATTATTTGAACAATTTTGTAGATTATTCCGTTTTGCCTCGATTACCGTACCAGTGCACTATGAAAGGGCGAGGAGGGCAAAGTGTGCGGTAAAGAAAGTGGAGTAGTGAGTGGGGAATATAGCGTGTAGAGTGTGAAGTGGGGATTGTGGAGTGTGGAGTATACAGTGTCAAGTGTAGGGTGGAAAATGTGAAGTGTAAAGTGTAAAGTGTGGAGTTTGGAGTGAAAAGATAAGGTGTGGAGTGTGGAGTGTAACGTGCGGAGTGTAAAGTGTAAAGTGTGGAGTGTAAAATGTCGAGTGTAGAGTGTAGAGTCTGGAGTATCAAATATAGAGCGTAGATTCTAGAGTGCGGAGTGTACAGTGTGAAGTGTCAAGTGCGGAGTGTCAAGTGTAAAGTGTAGAGTGTGGAGTGCGCAGTGCGGAGTGTAAAGTGTAGAGTGGGGAGTGAGGAGTAAGGAGTGTAAAGTGTGGAGTGTAAAGTGTAAAGTGTAGAGTGCGGAGCGTAAACTGCAAAGTGTGGAGTGTAAAGTGCGGAGTGTGGAGTGCAAAGCGTGGAGTGCAAAATGTAAAGTGCGAAGTGTGGAGTGTAAGGTGTAGAGTGTGGAGTGCGCAGTGTAGAGTAAAGTGTAGAGTTTAGAGTGCAGAGTGTGGAGTGTGGAGTGTAGAGTGTGGAGTGTAAAGTGTGGAGTGTAGAGTGTAGAGTGTAGAGCGTGGAGTATAAAGTGAAGAGTGTGGAGTGTGGAGTGTCAAGTGTAGAGTGTGGAGTGAGGGGTGTCAAGTGTGGAGTTTACAGTGTGGAGTGAGAAGTGTAAAGTGTTGAGGGCAAAGTATGGAGTGTAAAGTGCAAAGTGTGGAGCATGGAGTGTAAACTGTCGACTGTGGATCGTGGAGCGTGGAGTGTAAAATCTAAAGTGTGGAGTGTGGAGCGTGGTGTAAAGTATGGAGTGTAAAGTGTGGAGTGTGGAGCATGGAGGGTAAAATCTAAAGTGTGGAGTTTGGCGTGTGGGGTGTGCTGTAAAGTGTGGAGTGTGGAGTGTAAAGTGTGGAGTGTGGTGTGTGGAGTGTCGCGTGTAGACCGTGCAGTGTAAAGTGTGGAGTGTAAAGTGTTAAGTGTAGAGTGTAGAGTGCGGAGAGTAAAGTGTAAAGTGTGGAGTGTAAAGTGTAAAGTGTGGAGTGTACAGTGTGGAGTGTAAAGTGTAAAGTGTGAAGTGTAAAGTGTGGAGTGTTGAGTGTAATGTGTGGAGTGTAAAGTGCAAATAAAGTGTGGAGTGTGAAGTGTAAAGTGCAGCGTGTAGAATCGTGTAGAATCGTGTAGAATCGTGTAGAATTGTGTAGAATCCTGTGGAATCGTGTAGAATCGTGTAGAATCATGTAGCATCGTGTAGCATCGTGTAGCATCGTGTAGCATCGTGTAGAATCGTGTAGAATGTGGAGTGTGGGGTGTAGAATGTAGAGTGTAAAGTGTGGAGTGTAAATTGTGGAGTGTGGGGTGTAAAGTGGGGAGTGTAAAGTGCGGAGTGTGGAGTGTAAAGTGTGGAGTGTAAAGTGAAGATTGTGGAGTGTGGAGTGTAGAGTGCCGAGTGTGGAGTGTAAGTGTGGAGTGTACAGTGTAAAGTGTGAAGTGTGGAGTGTAAAGTGTAAAGTGTGGAGTGTACAAAGTGTGACATGTGAAGCGTTGTAAAGTGTGGAGTGTACAGTGTGCAGTGTGGAGTGTAAAGTGTAGTGTGTGGAGTGTAAAGTGTGAAATGTGCAGTGTATAGTGGAAAGTGTTGAGTGTGGAGTGTACAGTGTGCAGTGTGGAGTGTGAAGTGTAGAGTGTAGAGTGGAGTGTAAAGTGTAAAGTGTAAGTGCAAAGTAGGGTGTATAGAGTATAGAGTGTGCGAAATACTGCGCCTGCGCACGACGGATCTTCACCAAATGCTGCAGGTGGTGCCGCGCAAAATGACAGTCTCACAATGTCCCACGCCTGCCACGGAATTTGCACATTGTCACCACTCGACGCAGCCCTGACAATGCGATTCGCAACAAACACGCAACACGACAGCGCCTGGCACGCCAAATGACGATGGAGATCTCCAAAGTGCCGCACCTGCGCGCTGTCACGCAAAACGACTTCCGACAGTGCAGACACGTGCGAGTGTCAGGAAGTGCCACGCCTGCCACGCAGAACGAAACATTCCAACCTGCTTCGACTCCTTCGAAAAGGAGATGTTTTGCAGCTTCCCCCATAGACACGGCGACGGCAAAAGAAAACCAGAGAATCGAGACAAGACATGTTGCAGCCTCAAAACGAGCATTTCGTGGGAGACTTCCTCCAAATTTCACACTGGCTGTGTAGCTTCAAAATCGACGTTTTCCTACCAATTCCCTTCTGAACCTCAAGATTTGCTACCTCAAAATCGATGTTTCGTCCGAGGCTTCCGTCAATTTTCAGCACATCTCACAAAATGCTACGCCTGCCACGCGATTTGCACCGTGTCGCCACCTCAGCGCGATTCGTAAAAGACATGCGACGCGACACGTCCAAAGTGGTGCGCCTGCCATGCGAAATGACGCAAAGTGCTGCGCCTTGCAGGAGAACTGCAACTCATCTTCTGAAAGCGATGCAAAAGTATTGCGCCTGCCACACAAAACGACTTTTGACACGTCATGAAACATGTTGGAATGTCACAAAAAGCCACGTCTGCCACGCAACACGAGGCTACGCGACGTCTGAAACCTCCCAAAGTGACCACTGTTGCAAAACTCGCCATAGGCACGGCCACAGCGACCTCACGCGGACGGTTGCGAACGGTTGCGGGCAGTTGCGGACGTAAACGCAACGTCGAGCGAACACACACCCTCAACCCCCAGACCCCCAGAGTGAAACGGGAACCCTTGCTACGCATTCGGGAAAACATGAATTTTGGCAACTGTGTTATATAACAACGCACTGGAGCAGCGTGCTGATGCAATGCTGAGCAGCACTGGTTTCCAGTGATCAATTCCTTCATGGTCCCATGGTTTGTCTTTCCGGTATTTTTTCTTTCCCTCCGAACCTGAGATGCTGAACCAAAAAGTGATGGGAAGTTGCAACTCGGCCGTGCCAAAATTATTGACAATCGAACGTGTACCATCCTTGCGACCAAGCAAACTGGTTTGCTCTGCAGCTTGGCTGTCACCAGCACCATCAAGGTCGTCTGGCCTTAATTACCAGTATCAACAGCATAGTTTGATGCGAACAACCCACGGCTTCTGAGCTCCAACGCGGTTTTGTCTTTTTTTTTCCTTGGTCCACCAACCAACCGAAGCATGGACATGATCCAAGTGCTGAAACGATGTAACTCTGTGTACCAAAAATTAAGATGAAAGCTTCATCTTGAGGTGGACGGCTTCATTCACGAAGTTTCGTACGAGTGGTTCTTGCCACAATGGTTGTTGGGCGTGTGAATGTGTGTGTGTGTGCGCGCGCGTGTGTGTGTGTGTGTGCGTGTGTGTGCGTGTGTTGGTGCTTCGGATTGAGGTCCCAATGTTTTGAAATAGTGATTGGAAATTGGTTTTCACACATGAATGCAGCAGACTGTTGGAGCAAAGCGGCTCATGGCATGCTACGTATCCAATAAGGAATGACACATGGGAACTAGGGAAACTGTAAACACTGGGGGGGCTGGTTCTGCATGGTACGGCGCATGGAAGGTCATCCTATGAGGTCAGAATCAGGGGTGCCCAAGGACCGCTTGACCTCCACTTTTAGAAAAAGGAATTCGAAGGAAACCAAAATGACTGTGGAATCCTAACCCAGCACGTGGCACAACCCTTGCAAACCTCCAGGTAGACCACTCCGATTAGGTCGCCACAGACGGACCACAAACATCGGAAACAGGCAAGGAATAAGGTCAACCCCACTAAATTAGTTTGAAACATGCAGTGGTTTTTCTTTGATTCATGACGTCACGTTTTTTTCTCACATTCCCAGCGCACGGTCAATGCATTAACCATTATTAATCATGGATCATGGCTGTGTTTTGTTGGCTTTCCACCTGGAACATGTTGGATTCCAGTGTTTAACTCATATTGAATATTTTTTTCGCACAAAAAATGGAATTGCACACAATTGCAGGGAATTGGTAACATTGGACCGTTTCTCAGATTTGTCGGTGGCTATGGCTGTGGCAGAAATAAACCTGCTGCCAGTGAATCCGGATAAAAACACGAGTAACACGGAAAAATGTAGGACGGAAACTCCAGGCGAAGTACCTGCATATGGAAACGTTGGCAAGCATTCGTGCTTGTAGTCTTAAAAACAATGGTTTTCGATGGCGTTCCACCTCGCCAGCAAAAATTAAAATGTCAAGACCTTCGTTCCGTGCAAACATGGATGGAGTTCGCATGTTGCAAAGTTTCTGTTTTGCACACCAGTTTGCTCCTAAAAATTTAGAGGCGCCGCCAACATAGGTGGACGGTAACGTATTTTTTCCTCGAACGCACTTTCAGTTTCAACATCTAACAAACAAGCAACTACTGCAATACAAAGCACAATGACGACCAGAACCAAGATAGGAAACCCGCCCCGACCCATAAGAAATCATCCTCACTGCGCAACACAAAAACCAAACTGTGCAGATTACAACCGTCCCACTGCCCTCAAACCCTGCATGAGGAAGCCAGCATCCACAAATCCAAGCACATGAATGCTACACAATGTCAAGGTTGTCCACAGTTTGTTCTGCCCTCCTCTTCGGTAAAAACATAAAACAAAAAAAAAAACCTAGTGTCATGTAAAAAAAATCCGATTGGAAATCATTTGCGCCCATTTCGCCTAATTTTCCGGCTCGGCTGTAGGACCAAGTTTTTGCATCGAAACCATTTCATCATGATTCCTCCATCACCATCATAATGTAACCATGGTTTTCCCGCCCCTGCCGCCGCCAAAAAACGATAGTGAACACCTATGTTTGGACGTCAATGTTTAGTCTTTTTCCCAGCCGTAACCTGCAATGAAAACTAGTCAAAGGTCAACGCAGGGCGTGGGCGTAGCCGAAAGTCCGTGTCGCGACCTAAAATGTTCTGCATATGGCTGCATTATATATCCGTGCATCTTCATTTCGGGATTCCAAATAATCATGACCACGCAAAATATGTTCAAACGTATGTTTTTGTGCATAATGCAGCCAATTTTGCTTTGGGCAACCAACTCGTTTTCTGCCACGACCACTGAAACCATTTGAATCCAACAATGCATGGGATTGACTGGCTTAGTTCTGTTTGGAAATTGTTTTTTACCAAGAACCGTGGGCTTAGACAAAACTACTCGATCGGCCCTTTCTGTTTCATGTAGGCTTGGAAAATGACCTGCGGGAAAGGAAAGAAAAATCTGCCATGTCACTTCAGGGAAGGGGTTCCTGAATATCCCCCTTCGGTGCGGCCTTCATTCCTAACGCACAAGCATTGCAAACATGTTTCCATGATTGAATTGTTGGTTTCGGCATTTCAAACGGGCGTAGTTTTTTTTAGGGATTTTGTTTTTTATATTTTTTTCTTTTTCGGTCTGGGGCACTTTTCCTTGCTATTTGCTACATTTTGGAGAAATAAACTGTACTTTGATGAATTTTGGAGCATTTGTACTGTTCATCGATTTTTCCATACTTTTCCATGGCGTTCCTTGATTTACCCAAAGTTTTCATCGATTTTTCCATAGTTTTCATTGCGTTTGCCATGGTTTCAGTTGATTTGTCCATGGTTTCGATCGATTTTTCCATGCATAACATGCCTGGTGAACATGTAGAATATAGGTTGAAGCACAACCGTGTTGGGTCTAAATAGTGGCATTGGATGCTAGCATAGCGTTGGTTGGCTTAGGGTTTATTTAGGGTTTGTTTGGGGTTGGTTTAGGATCATTTCGGATTGGTTTAGGGTTGGTTTAGGGTTTATTTAGGCTTGGCTTATGGTTGGTTTAGGGTTTATTTAGGGTTATTTAGGGTTGGCTTCGGTTTATTTATGCTTGGTTTAGGGTTTATTTAGGGTTGAGTTGGGGTTTTATTACGGTTGGTTTAGGGCTAGTTTAGGGTTCATTTAGGGTTGGCTTAGGGTTATTTAGTTTAGGGTTGGTTTAGGGTTTATTTAGGGGGGTTATGTTGGGCATGTAGCGATACAAGGCGTGCACATCAAGATGGGGAGAGAGAGAGAGAGAGAAAAAAAAAAGATAGATAGATGGATAGATGGATGGATAGATAGATAGGTAGATAGATAGATAGGTAGATTAATGGATAGATAGATCGATAGGTAGAAAGATAGATAGATAGATAGATAGATAGACAAGTTGATTGATAGATTGATAGACTGATAGAATGATAGAATGATAGCTTGATAGATTGATAGATTGATAGGTTAAAAGATAAATAAATACATAGACATAGATAGATAGATAAGTTGATTGATAGATTGATAAATTGATAGGTTAGATAGATTAGATAGGTTGGGTAGATTGGGTAGGTTGGATCGGCTACACTAGCTAGCTAGATAGATAGGTAAGATAAGATTAGATTAGGTTAGGCTGGATTAGATTAGGTTAGGCCAGCAGCTTCCTTGCACAGCTTGAAAAGGATGCCCCATGTTGCGTTGGGCGAGGACTGTTGTGAAAATCGTTTTTAAAAAAAAATAAAATAACAGGCGATAAACTGGGAGTGGGAACAACACCTTTAAGACACATGATATCCGGTCAGGCTGAAAAGGTTGAGACGAATTCAAAAGAGGAAATAAGAACCCGAAACCGGCATTAGGAAAAATATCTAACTATCTAACTATGTCTAAGATCAGCGAGCGCTAAAGAATCACTACGTTAAAGACTTCAGAAAATTGCACTGGAGGGAAGCAGAAAAATAGAAGGCCAAAGAGCGACGGCCTACAATACGGGCAACATCTTGAGCAGTACCACGAGCATTACCTCGAGAGGCCAGAAGCCTTTGGGACAAAGTCCCAAGCGTCAATGTATAGATTCATTACGTTGCAAAGGGTCCAGTTCTGTCTCTTGCTGTTTGTTTTATATCTGAAAGGTCGTTGATATTGAACGCACGGTTTTGTCCATACAAGTATTGGCAAGCGTCTTACTATGTTTCGGCTCACCAGTCTGCTCTGGGCCTGCCAGGACGTAGAAGGGGGGGAGTCCTGGATGAGATTCTGTTGTGCGAAAAAAGTACTTGATGTAATGGGTCAGAGTGGTGGCAGCGCGGTATATGCCCTAGAAACTTGCATTTTCGTTTCCGCCAAGATTTAGGTTAAATAGATACATTAAATAGATAGATTAAATAAGAAGATCGAATAGATAAATTAAATGGATAGACAGATTAAATAAACAAAGAGATTACATAGATGGATTTATTTGACAGATAAAATAGACAGATTAAATAGAGAGATTAAAAAGGAATTAAATAAACAGACTGAATAGATAGATTGAACAGATAGATTAAATAGATAGATTAAAGATTAATTCGATAGATTAGATAGATAGAATAAACCAAGATAAACCAAGAAGCCACAAAAACCACAAAACCAGGCTGGAAAACAAAAAAAAAATAGCCAAACGGTGGACGGCATGCAAATTGCGGAGCCGAAACCTGATCCGGTCCACGCACCCGAATGCACATCACACAAAAAAAAACACAAAACAAGAGAAATTGCAAGTTTTTCCTCTGTTACCGCGCCATTGCAACCTGTGGCATGCGCAGTGGGGAGTTCAGTGCAGAATGTGGTGTGTAAAGTGTAGACTGTAGTGCGGGGAATGTTGGGTGGGACTCTGGGTGGGGAGTGCAAGGTGATGCTATTTCATTCGACGCCTTGCCAACAACCTTGGAGAACCTCAACGTTCTTACGCGATCAATGCCATCGACCGAGCTCTGACCTTTTGGAAAGCCAAACGAGTACGAAAACCCGTTCCTCTTCGAGCACCCTGGTTGCTGGCCCCCAACTG